>Ga0209087_1000082_pt1 | contig 55947 bp, 73 predicted proteins | sample S_130805_EF_Meta_FD_187321 | JGI IMG/M metagenome (GOLD analysis project Ga0209087, IMG submission 187321) | Freshwater microbial communities from Lake Simoncouche, Canada to study carbon cycling - S_130805_EF_MetaG (SPAdes) (version 2) | ecosystem: Environmental > Aquatic > Freshwater > Lake ... | reverse complement strand
CCAGAAGTTACTGTTACTCCATCAGTTACGGTTACTACTAAACCAGAAGTTACGGTTACTATTAAACCAGAAGTTACTGTTACTCCATCAGTTACGGTTACTACTAAACCAGAAGTTACGGTTACTACTAAGCCAGAAGTTACGGTTACTACTAAACCAGAAGTTACTGTTACTCCATCAGTTACGGTTACTACTAAACCAGAAGTTACGGTTACTATTAAACCAGAAGTTACTGTTACTCCATCAGTTACGGTTACTACTAAACCAGAAGTTACGGTTACTACTAAGCCAGAAGTTACGGTTACTACTAAACCAGAAGTTACTGTTACTCCATCAGTTACGGTTACTACTAAACCAGAAGTTACGGTTACTACTAAACCAGAAGTTACGGTTACTACTAAGCCAGAAGTTACCGTTACAACCAAACCAGAAATTACCGTTACTACTAAACCAGAAGTTACCGTTACAACCAAACCAGAAATTACCGTTACTACTAAGCCAGAAGTTACGGTTACTACTAAAAGTCAATCAATTAGCGCTTCCAAATCTATTTCGGCTAGCGTTTCTTTTTCTAAGTCCGCCTCTTTCTCTGCGTCCGCCTCTAAATCGATTAGCAAAGTTAAAGAAAGCGTTTCTATTTCCAAATCTATATCAATTAGCGCATCTTCTTCTAAGTCCGTTTCTTTCTCTACTTTTGCCTCTAAATCCATTAGCAAAGTCAAAGAAAGCGTTTCTATTTCCAAATCTATATCAATTAGCGCATCTTCTTCTAGGTCGGCTTCTTTTTCCAAGTTTGTCGATGATGCTTCTAAGCCAAAAATTACGGTTACTACCAAACCAGAAGTTACCGTTACTACTAAGCCAGAAGTTACCGTCACTACCAAGCCAGAAGTTACGGTTACTACCAAACCAGAAGTTACCGTTACTACCAAACCAGAAGTTACTGTTACTCCAGAAGTTACTGTTACTCCAGAAGTTACCGTTACTACCAAACCAGAAGTTACTGTTACTCCAGAAGTTACTGTTACTCCAGAAGTTACCGTTACTACCAAACCAGAAGTTACTGTTACTCCAGAAGTTACTGTTACTCCAGAAGTTACCGTTACTACCAAACCAGAAGTTACTGTTACTCCAGAAGTTACTGTTACTCCAGAAGTTACTGTTACTACCAAACCAGAAGTTACGGTTGCTACTAAACCAGAAGTTACGGTTACTACTACTCCATCAGTTACGGTTACTACTACTCCATCAGTTACCGTTACTACTACTCCATCAGTTACCGTTACTACTACTCCATCAGTTACGGTTACTACTACTCCATCAGTTACGGTTACCACTACTCCATCAGTTACGGTTACTGCTACTAAGCCGCCACCCACTAGCCCGCCGCCACCGCCTTCTCGGCCAAGAGCTGGCTTCCAATTTTCTGTTCCGCAAATTGCAGCTGTCGCCGCGGCAGCAACGCCATTTTTAGAAACCAGCCGAATGGTCATTGGCGGCAAGCCGCAATACAAGGGCATCCTTGACCAGTTTTTTACTAAAGTTGAGCAAAACACTGCACCAGAAGTTAACCAACCGGAGGCTCCAATGCCCAAACAGCAATATTACGAATACGGCGAGGCCCCTTCGATTGATGACATCCTAGGATCCGAAGAACCTGAAGTTGAAGAAATGGCCTTCGCCAAGGGTGGATTAGCAGACCCGTTTAAAAAGCTCTATAAATCGGGTAAAATGAGAACAGATTACCGTCGCGGAGATGCCGTTTCCGGCCCTGGCGATGGCCAATCTGACGATATTCCGGCCATGCTTGCAGACGGGGAGTTTGTTTTCCCTGCTGACGTTGTGGCTGCGCTAGGAAATGGTTCCACAAAGGCCGGGAGCGAGCAGTTGTATAAAATGATGCACAACATTCGCGCTCGAGCTAGGAAGGCAGCACCGAAGGATTTGCCGCCTAAAGCCTTGTCACCACTTGAATACATGAAGCGGAGAAAGTAATGTCATTTTTTCAAGGTGGGGCGCTGCCAAACGTAACCGAGACGCAGACAGCCAAAGAGACTGCGCCAGACTGGTACACCAACGCAGTTACTGGCTTATCCAACGTTGGGCAACAGTATCTTAATAAACCTGCGGACCAGTTAGTTGCCGGCTATGACCCGCTGCAAACACAGGGCTATGGCAAGGTAGCGGGGGCGGCAGGTGCTTATCAGCCAGGTCTTACAAACGCTACCACAACAGCAAACGCCGCGGCAGCTGGGATCACTCCAGAGCGCCTGCAGCAGCTAATGAACCCCTACACTCAGAACGTTGTGCAGGAGCTTGCCAGGCAGTCTGGAAACGCCCTCCAGCGCAACATCATGCCGCAGATTACTGGCGGTTTTGTTGGATCTGGCGCTTTAGGTTCTTCACGTTACGCTGGCGCTCTTGGTCAGGCCATGACGGACGTATCTGCAAACCTAGCCGGGGAACAAGGGAAGTTGCTTGCTAGCGGATATAACAACGCTGTAGAGGCATTATTAAAAGAGCAGCAGAACCAGACTCAGGCAGGCAAGCTTCAGAGTGACTTGGCTACCCAGGCCCAGACCTTGGGATTGAATGAGTCTGCTGCCCTAAGGAACGCCGGTGCGGAGCGTCAAAAGTATGAGCAGCAGAAGTTAGAGGCGCCTCTTGCTACGGCGAGTAACGTTGCTGGGTTGTTGAGAGGGTACGCGGTTCCAACGGATAAAACTCAGACAACAGTCAAGCCTGGCCAACAGGGTCAGTTTGGATTGAGTGATTTCCAAAAGATTGGAACCTTTGCGTCCTTACTGGGCGGTGCTGATGCTCAGGGTAACATTCCTGGCTTTAGCCCTGCGCAATCCAAAAACCTAAGAAACCTCGTCGGAAGAGGCTTCAAGAGTTTTGATGATTATTTAAGTAATCCATATCGAAACGCTGGCGTCCTTGGAGACAATGGGCGTAGCGTTGTTGATACAAGCAACGTCAATGCTCCTGACAGCTGGGATTTCCAAGGTGGATTCCAAAATGACCGTATCGACACAAGCGGATGGCTAGATTCTGGATTTGATGGTTATGGCGTTACGTCTGACGATTAAAGTTGTGCATATGACCCCGTTGGACGATAATGAAACAAACATGGCGGCATAATCAATATGGCAACCAAGAGCACAGCACTTACCGATCCAGACTACCAGGCTCGCCTAGAGGAGGCGTATCAAAAGCTTGTTGAGTCTCTGGATCAAAGGAAGAATCGCTTCTTTGATCCTTCCTATCTGGCTGCCGCTCAGGCCTTTGCACAGCCAACAAAGACTGGAAGCGCATTTGAGGCCCTTGGTAACGTTGCTGGGGCCGTCGGCAAGTCGCAAGATGAAGAGTTCAAGCGGAACATCGAAGAGAACAAAGCTCGATTCGACATCAACAAAGAGCTGCTTACCATTGAGCAGCAGCGCAAAAACCAAACAGAGGGCCTTGCACTTCTCCGTGGTAAACAGGCACCTGCCGCTGCTTTACCAGGACAGCCGCCCGCCGGTGCTTTACCGGTACCACCGCCTGTAGAGGGTGGCGCCTTAACGTATGCGGTTACCGCCCAGCCCGCTATGGGATTCAAAGCAGAACCGTTAGTTAACGAGCCACAGGGCGAATTACCCCCATTTACACCAACTAAAAACGAAAGCGAGCCGCGGCCAGATTTTGTCACTAAGCCTTACCAGCCTCCTCCTCTTGCTGCGCCCCCTCAAGCGTCACCTTCTGCGCCACTCTCAGCCCCTCCTCAGGCACAAGTCTCGCCTGCTCAAGAGGAGCGTATTTTGGGGATGACGAAACAAGGTCGGGACATAGCCGAGCTAGCACTCCGTCAGGGGCTTCCAATTCAAGAAGCCATTGACAGAGGTGTAAAGTTTGACACCGCTGTTCAGAATCAAATTAACGAAGAAGAAAAACTTAGAATTGAACGAGAAAAACTTAAGGTTTCCCAGGCGCAACTTGCTCAAGGAAATATCCGTACACTGCAAGACGGCACGGTTATTGATATGTCTAGCGGCAAACCTGAAGTTATTCACAACCCAGGTAGCAAAGAGGTCAACATTGAAGGAGAACCTTTCCTCGGTGATCCCGTTACTATTAGCCGGTATTTGGGTGCGTTAAGCAGAAACGATGTAAAAGAATCAGAACGTTTGGCTCGTCTGCTGACCAAAAATAGGTTTGGATCCCCGATTTCCCAAGCGCAAGAGCCGGCTACGGCTGCCGCTCCAACTACTCAAGGCACGACTGCTGAGTCTAAACCAGCCCCTGCCGGAGAATCTGTACGAGAGCGGAAAGAAAGGCTTGACAGAGAAGAGGCCGAGCGAGCAAGTAAATTAAGAGTTGAAGAAACGGTAAAGATTGATAAACTCAAGGCCGAGCAGAAGCGCCAAGAAGAGCTGGTCTCAAGAATAGATGCGATCAAAACGCAGAAGAATGACACCAAGACGCTTATTGAGATCTTCAACAAGAAAGATGTCCAGAAGGTTCTTGGGCCGACTGCGAAGCCTGGCGTCAAGGCTGCCATTGGTGAGTTGGTCAGTGGCGGTCTCAACGTAGGTGGGTACTCGGTTGCTATTGCAAACTTTGACAAGGCCATCGTCAACATTGGCGCCACGCAAGAGGTCATTGATCAGCTCAACGTCGCAGGTAGCTTACTAAGTAAGGCAGAGCTTTTGAATGCTAGGACCTACCTAAAAGGCGAGGGCACGGTTACGAATATGGAGAGGGGGATTGTCAAAGACATCAACGGCCTTGCTTATAGAGACCCGGCAAACGCCTTATTGTTCAAGTCCCAGCTAGCCTACGCCCAGTCAAACATGAACGAGCGTTATATCAAAACGTTCCAGTCCTGGCGCGACAAGAATCCTGACGGGACCATTGAGCAGTTCAACCGCACCAATGCCTACAAGACAATTGAGTCCGACTATCACGATGAACTCAAGAAGATTAACAAGACGATTGGACTTGGGCCAAAACCAACTGAGGCTCCAAAGAAAGAGTCCGGTCTGACTGCCGCTCGCAATAAAATAAACTCTTTGCTTCAGTAACGAGGGCGATATGGCTTTCTCAGAAAAAGATCTCAACGAAAATCAAAGAAAGATCGCCGCACTCATCTCTGCTAAAGCTGAAGAGATGGGCGTTGACCGAGATTTTGCATTGTCGGTAGCTCATGCCGAGAGTAGGCTTCGCCAATTTGACGAAAAAAACAATGTCATTATTGGTCCGCCACTCAAAAAAAAATCTGGTGAGCGTGCGGTTGGGATTATGCAGGTTCTTCCGTCAACCGCTAAGGACTTCGGGTTTAGCCCTCAAGACTTGCGCGATCCAGAAAAAAACATCGCTGCCGGAGTGACCTATCTAAAGCATTTAATTGAAAAAAGCGAAGGTGATAATGCTACTGCTGCGGCAATGTATAACTGGGGACCAGGCAATAGTTTTTTCAGGACTGGCCAAGGTGAGTTGCCTACAGAAACAATAAATTATTTAAAGCACATAAAAAGCGTTGGCGGGTTAGGGGATGGAGAGCCGTCACCAAACGAGCCTAAGCAGCCGGTTGAAGTTGAGCCTACGCCCAATGAGCCGACCCCGGAGGCTATTGTCCATGCGCAAGAGGCGGCCGATACTGGTGCAGAGACTCAAAAAGCTGATGTATTAACCGCGGCCGCTCTTGGTGGTACTGCAGGGATGGCGGCCGGGTACGTTCGCAAAAAAGCAACCGATATTGAAGATCGTATTTTTAGAGAGGAAAGAGCCAGGGCTGCCGCCGTTAGAAAAATTGCTGAAGAACAAGCCAGGGAACAAGCCAGGGAGATGGCAGCCAAAAAATTAGCAGAGCATAAAGCGAAGGGTTCTCCTCCAAAGGCACCTGGAAACTTACCCGCCCCAGAACCCGGAATCGTTCAAGAAAAACCTGCGCCGCTTAAAGGTGCCCAGAAGTGGGTTCAGAGTCTTGGTAATGAGGTGCCATATAAGATTGCATCTCAGGCCGAGACGATGGACAAAGTTAGTCCTAAGGGTGGCCAAACCCTAATCAACCAGGATGCCGCTGCGATGGAGAAGATCCGGCGGCTAGGTGAGGGGAGGCAGGTTCTTACGGGTGAAGGCATGGGCCAGTTGATGGTCCCAGCAGAAGTTGTTGAAGAGAAAGCCAGGGCCGCCGCCGCTGCTGAGGCTAACGCTCAAAGATTGGCTGCAATTGATCGTGACACTAATATAGCTCGTGAGGCCAGGCTTGCAGCTCAACAATCAAAAAGCCCGCTCACTGTTGCCCGATCTATGTTGAATCAGGTTGCTGAAAGCCCAGTCGGTAGATTTGGAACGCGAGCTGGGCAAGCTATGTTCAAGTATGCCCCGGTAGTAGGCTACGGCGTGGCTGGTGCATCCGCAATGAAAAGCGCCGAGGAGATAAAGCAGGCAATGGAGCGAAATGAGTTAATTAACGCCATATTAGCCGCCGCTCAATTAACAACAACAGGCGCCTCAATGATCCCACCGCTTGCTCCATTTGCCGTCCCTGCAGACATTGGGTTAGGCGCTTATCGGATGGGCAGGGAATACATGAGGCAAGAATAATTACAGGTAGTTGTTCCGAATCTGCCAGAACTGCAGCAGGTGACAGAACATCTCCCAGCCGCGGTCTAGCTCAACGGGAGTCCACTCCTGAATGCTGACCAACCCTGGCCGAGTCCTGGATACAAAGACGTTAGCGCAGACTGCTTGAGGCATACCCAGGCCAACCCGGTAAGCGGCGAGCTGCATCAAGTTCTCATCGAAGTTGGTGATCTCTGACTCCGATTCAAATTCCTTGGTCTTAACGTCAAGGACAATCCCGTCAGTGTGCAGGTCAACCCGGCCGCCAAAGCCAATCTCGTGCGCAAATGCCCGTTCTGCAATCCACTGCTTCTCACCGTAGGCAAGCTTGATGGTAGAAGTGGTGCCTAGAACGTGTTCTACATAAGCGGGGACGGGCTCTTTGCCATCGTAGTGATGGTCGATAGCAGAATGGATCCTAGTACCCTCCGCCGCTGCCTGTCGCGACGTTTCTTGGCCATCCTTTATGATCTTGGATACATACTCATCAACCGTCTCATCGGGCTCCTTAGGAAGTTTCAGGGCCGATAAAATGACCTGCTTCTGAATCCAAAGGTTTAACGCAGGCTTCGCAACAACGCCAAGGACTGTGGTGACGCTGGGGACCAAATCCTTCTTTCTTGCGTCCCGTAGAGTTGTCGGGCGCTCCTTCCCGTTTAGTCCCATTTGGGTATATTGAGGATCGCCGTCCCTGGTATACCAGTGCCCGCCGGTGTTCGTGTTGCTGATGATCATGCGGTGATTTCCTTTAAGTATTTTTGGAATCTGGTGTTCTTCAGGACCTTGATCTCGGACGCCGATCGGTAACCCTCAAAACCGCCATCGCGAGATTTTTTAAACTTGACCTCAGGAAACTCACACCGGTTCTGCTTCAGCATTTCTGTCTTGTATTCCAGGGTGCAGTCTTCGCAATAACCGTGATTTGGATGCGGGTGAGAGTGTCTTGCAAACTTCACCCACTCCGTATATTGCTTTCTATCTCCAAAACACCTCGGATATTCAGCCATTTATCTTTGCCCTTAGTTGTTCAATTTCTCGATCTCTCTCTTCAAGCTTTGCCATCAAACTATCGCTAGTCTTCTGCCAGACTTCAATCCGATTTACCCGCTCCTCGTGGTCCTTCTTCATCGCATAGAAAAGACGCTCAGAGACCTCAATCTGTTTTTGAATAAAGTTAGTCATAACGCACCCACCTCAATAAGTTGCCCTCTAAACTCAACTATATCCTCATCCCACTTATGGACAAGCTCTGGCCAAAGCAATTTTGAATCCTTAAAGGTCAAAACAGCAAACCCAGACCGCCAATTTGTTGGGTTCATCTCTAGATAATCAAGAAACTGGGGCCCGTCAGTCTCGGCCAGTGTTCCGGTATCGACCCCAAAACGGTTTCCCCGAAGATCCGAGAACGGCGTGACCTTAAGACTGTGTAGATGCCCAGTGACCACCGAGACCCCGGCCGAGACCGTGTTCTGATGCGTAGCATGGACGCCACTCTTAAAACGGTGTTTAACAATCACCTCATCCGTTGGCCAGCAGCTCCAGCAGGGGTGCCACTTCGGGAAATGTTCCTGTAGCGTCAGGCCCTGAACACCCTCAAATTCAGGCACATAGGCGCTCAGTCGAGATTCAAAGCGAGTGTCGTGGTTACCTAGTGGCCAAATGAGTTGAGTGTGGTGGCGGGCCTCGTGGCAGGCATTCTCAATCTCGGTCATGTACTCCTTGCAGGCCTCGAGTTCCTGCCGGACGTTTGGCCTCGTTTGCCATTGCGACCTGGGGTGCCTGCTGATCCCGGCCCCGTCAAATATATCTCCGTTCGCGATGACCATCACCGGTTTAAGCTCTTTTATCGCCCATAAGAGGCCCTTGAGAGCAGTCGTCCTAATGCCAGGCCAGAAATGTGCGTCAGAAAAAACAAGGACGGTGCCGTCTGTGACACCGCCCCTGTGTTCGGCTTTATGAACGTGAGCCTTCGTCTGGAGGTTTAGCTTAGATTTCCTCCTGCGAAAATTACGGTCGCTCATTCCTAGAAATTGGGCTGCCTCTGTTGTGCTGCTGTACTGTCTACAGGCAGCGGCAATCTCTTCGTCCGTACAAAACTGGCCCGCCATTTTTACTCTTCCTGGTGTTCCCCGCACCACTCGTCAGATTCAGAGGCCGGGAAAACAGATACCGGGGTCATGGTTCCGTCTTCGTCAGCCAATGTAATGACCTGGGGCGGGTAGCGGCGACATTCACCGATTGACTCTTCTTCTTCGTCTTTGTCCCAAAACACACAGTTCCCACAGAATGCGTTTCCACCTTCTTCATCGTCCGGTAGATGCGGATCGGCTTGAAAAACAGCGGGGTTAAGTTTAAAAATCTTGAATACGGCAGATGACTGCATTAAGACCTCCATTAGATTGAAACTATCTGCAATGAATCGGTGACGCCAGGAATGTCATTCTTTGACAAGATCAAGCCCAACGAACATATTGAGTCGTAGTGGTTGGTTTTGTTTTCAAAGTAATTGTTTTCCTTAAAGATTGGCTCGTTGTGCTCCCACGCAGTGTAGCCCTTCAGAAACTGTTTTATGTAAAAATTTATCGTGCTTCTGACGTGGTAGTTGTACTCAAGATAAATGACAGGGGAGAGTTTGTTGATCGTCTCAAACGCCCCCAGCATTACCTGCGGCTCAAAGTCTTCGGCGTCAACCTTAATAAAATCACACCTGTCAAGCTTTAATTGATCAATGGTCATCAGGTCAACTTTAATTCCTTCGTTACCCGCAACCCGGACCGCTCCAAAGTTCTCCTCGAGGCCAATATCTAAGTCGGGAACTAGTACCTCGCCCGGCCTGTCTCCGACCGCGGCATTATAAGCAAAAACGTTATAAACCTCATTGCATATTAAATTAGCACACAACAATTGAAATATCAGGCGCTGAGGCTCAAAGGCGTAAACTTTTCCATTTGGCCCCAGGTTCCGTGCAATTGGGACTGTGTGAGTGCCGATGTTAGACCCGACCTCTACAACGACCCCGCCCTCTGGAATGATCCGCAGGCACTTGCTCACTAGGTCCGACTCCCACTCCCCGTACTCGGCCATGCACCTGCCGATGTATGTGTCATTTGTGGGATACAAAAACTTCCCATCTTTGGCCTCAATGCCTGATATTTTGCTCATTTTGTGACCGTCATCAAGTAAACTTTAACGCCCCATTCCTCAGATAAGTGACGCTCAAGCCTGTTTAACAATTTTTGATCAGTGAACGCTCGGATCGGAACCCGAAGCGCAATGTCAATTGAAATTGGTTCACTTCGCATCATAAGCTGCCTAGACATCCCCGTGATGCTAGTTTTTTCTAAAACTTTTTCAAAGAACTTGTTGGTTTTTGCTTTGATCTGGTCTGTCTTTGCGGCCTCAAGCTCAAGAACCGTCATTTGCTCATCTGTAAAATCCATGCTTTTCCTCAATTTTCTTAGAGATTACTGTCGTAACTAAACAGGCACCCAGAAAACCTATGGCCAGCAGGTTTTCACCCGCCAGCGCACAGGCCACCCCAACACCAAATAGGATGGCGCTTAACATGATCAGAAGGGGATGTCGTCGTCGATTTCAACGCTGTAACTCGCCGGAGTAGCCTTCTTGACCGCCCACTCTGGCGCAGCCTGAATCTTCTCCTTGATGCGATCCGACAGACGCTCAAAGACGACCATGTTGCGATCGGCCAAGCTGAAGAAATCGGGCGTGTTGTAGCCCTGCGGAAGGTTCTTTTTCAGGGTAGCGTGAACAGGACTCACCGAGCTGACGTTCGTGTACATCCGACCGTTTGAGCCTGGGTTTTCTTCAACGGTCAACATACACCACTGGCCGAGGATGTTCTCCATCTTGAAGCCCTTCTCCTCCTCTGGTGTAAAGTCCCGACCGCGCCAGGCACGGAGGTGTTTACGCAGTGTGGAGGCCTCGTTCATGCTCGCGGTGTAGTTCTTGGTGATCGTAAGCGGCTCACCCTTATGCGTGACAAGATCCTCTCCGTTCTCATCAGCACCGTGGACCTCCCACTGGATCATGACGACGTGGCGGCTTTTCGTCTCACCGTCGTACACGGCAGTCTGTGTGCCCATGTCGACAAATCTGTAGCAGCGGGCCAGGTAGGTGCCTGCCGGGATCTGCTTATAGTTGCCTTCTACTTGCTTCGATAGGATCATTTTTTCCTCTTGTGTTGACGCCAAACGTTGGCAAAGCGGACTCTACACACAAAAAAAATCTTGTCAACCCCCTTGACGACTGTCTTTTGATCGGTCATCGTTCGCAGACCCTAAGGAGGTACACAGTGAACTGGTACAAATTTCGATACGCTGAATACGCGATGCAGACCCGCCACCTGACCGAGCTCGAGGACTTGGTGTTGAGGCGATGCATCGACCTTTACTACGGCCACAAACAGCCCTTCCCGAACTCAGAGTGGGTCGCCAAACGAATCCAGATCTCTGACGTCCAAGTCGTTGATTCTGTTCTAAAAGAGTTCTTCAGGCACGGCGAAGAGGGCTACTCCTACCAGCAGGCAGATGATGATTTGTCGGACTTTGAGGTCAAGTCACAGAAGGCCAGAGATGCAGTCAATGCAAGGTGGTCGATACGTTCGTATTCCGAGCGTAATACCTTAGATAAGAAGAGAGAAGAGAAGACAAGAGAAGAAAAGAAAATACCTCTGGCCGCTATCGCTAGTCGTTTCAGTGAATTTTGGTCAGCATGGCCTGCAGGGCAGCGAAAGTACGGAAAGGAGGCTGCATTAGCGTCCTGGGTGAAGCAGGCCCTTGACGGCGAGGCCGATGTGATCGTCGCCCATGTCCTGAAGTCTCGGGAGTCGGAGGGTTGGCTCTCCGGGTACACTCCTGCCCCAACGACGTACCTGAACCAGAGGCGATGGGATAACCAGACGACCGCTCTACCGGTGAGAGTTGGAAAATGATTGATAATCTTCTCTCCCGACTTGAGAAGGTTTCGGGTCGGAACGGTTCTTGGGTCGCTAAGTGCCCGTCCCATCAAGACAAATCCCCGTCACTTGCCATTGCAGACCGCGATGGGGTGATTCTTTTACACTGCTTCGCAGGATGCACGGCCCATGAAATCTGTGGCGCAATCGGCATTGACATTTCCGACCTGTTCCCTGACAAACGGGAGCGCACTGGTCCAAAGCCCAAGTTCTTCGCGAAGGACCTGTTGAAAATCATTCACTTTGAGGCGGTCATTGCGATGACTTTAGCCCTTGACGTGTCCCGCGGAAATACTCCCACCCAGGCCGACATAGACCGTGCCTGGCTAGCCTACGAGAGGATTGATGAAGCTCTCAAATTCGCCTGACGGCATCGAAGAACGGGCCAAGGCGCTCGACCAACACCGTAAAGTCCGACAATCCGATATTGACGTAGCAAAATATGAAAAGTTAACCGAGATCAAGCTCAAGGTCCGAGAGGCAAGCGCCTACCTGCTCGAGATCCTTGACAGTCGCAATCAACCCGCTCCACCCAAGCCGTTACAGATGCCCTGGGCCAAGACATGGGGCGAGTTCCAGTACCGGCTAGGCGAGGTGACCGTCTACGCGGGCTCTAACGGGGGCGGCAAGAGCCTCTTAACGGGTCAGATAGCCCTCAGCCTGGTAGCGCAGGGTGAGCGCGTCTGCATCGCTAGCTTTGAGATGAAGCCAGTCCGAACCCTTACTCGGATGCTGCGTCAATTCTCTGGCGAGAACGTTGAGGGTATGACCTATCCTCAAGAGGCGTTAGCCAAGACGGTGGTCGAGTTCGACACGTTCTCGCAATCAAAGCTATGGCTGTACGACCAGCAGGGGACCACTGACGCACGATCGGTTGTGGCTATGGCCAGGTACTGCGCGATGGAGTTGGGTATCCGTCATATCTTCATCGACAGCCTGATGAAATGTATCTCCGGCGAGGATGACTACAACGCCCAGAAAAACTTCATTGACGAGCTGACGGCGCTGGCTCGAGACCACGAGGTGCATATCCACCTGGTGCATCACATCAGAAAGCTTTTGTCGGAGGAGGCGCAGCCCAACAAGTTCGATCTGAAGGGCTCAGGCGCGATTACGGACCAGGTTGACAATGTGTTTGTGGTCTGGAGAAATAAAAAAAAGGAGACGGCTCAGAAAAGCGGCGGAGGGTATATGCCTTTCGAGCACGACCTGACGCTGATGTGTGAGAAGCAGCGTAACGGGGACATCGAGGAGTGGTACAAACTCTGGTATCACCGCGAGAGCCAGTCATTTTGCGAGAACGAACAGATGAACTTAGTGAGGTACGCATGATGGAGATCACCCTACCCTGGCCGCCCAGTGTCAATACCTACTGGAGGAAGTGGAAGAACCGTATGGTCATCTCGGACGCCGGCCGCCTGTACCGTGAGGCTGTGATGCATCAGATCATGCACAACAACCCGACGGCTCACTTCGAGGGCCCGATCGTCATGACGGTGGAGGCGTTCAGGCCTGACAAGCGCAAGCGTGACCTCGATAACCTGTTGAAGGCTCCGCTCGATGCGCTGGCTCATGCGGGTATTTACAAGGACGACTCGCAGATTGTAGACTTGCGTGTCTTCTGGGGCGATATTGTCGCAGGGATGTTGAAGGTAACCATCAAAGAGGCTGAAAGTGCAAATTAACGAATGGATTCAAGGGTTTGACGCTGGCGTTGCGATCATCATCCAGGAGGTAGAGGCGTGGATGAAGCTGCGCCCTGAGCAGGAGTCGGTCATCGAGCCCCTGCTGGAGCACCTCAAGAGCGAGGATTTGCCTGACCAAAAAAAATTTGAAAAAAAGTGAAAAAAATCTACACAGGACGAAAAATTCTGTGTAGTATTCAACTCATGGGCTGCACGGTGTGGCCCAGGTTAAAAAGGACAGTGAAATGAACAACGATCTTCAGCTCAACAGCATCGACACCCTCGGCACCCTCCTGGCACAGATTGCAGACCTGACCGCTCAGGCTGATGCAATCAAGGACAGCCTCAAAGACCAGGCTACCCTGCCAGACGGCCCTAAGGTCTTCGAGGGTGCTCTGTTCAAGGCTACCCACTCCGAGTCCAACCGCTCTGTCGTTGACTGGAAGGCACTGGTCAAGTCCTGCGGCATCAGCGCCGACAAGGTGGCCGAGTTCACCAAGACGACCGCGGTGTTCTCGATCAAGGTCACCTCCCGCTAATCTAACCGGCCCCCTCTAATCCGGGGGCTTTTTTTATGCAAATTGAAATTGCAGAATCGACCACAATTCTCTTGCTTCATGCTCGCAAGCTTCAAGAGATCATGGCGTCTTCATCACCGGACAGAACACTTGTCAACTCATTGGTCAGTGATTTACTCTTTCATTGTTCACGCCTTTATGTTGGTAACAATGAAAGTAATCGAATTGAAGCATCACTTCGGGAAGCGCGGTAACTCAAGCGCCCGAGCGGTAGAGGAAGAGGAATTGGTTGAGCTTCTTGGCCATTTGAAGCCAGAGAATAAGCGCGTCAAGGTCTACTCTAATTATGGCTTTGTCACTAAGTCGTACCAATTCCCGTGCAAGATCCAGTTCATTGAGGCAAAGCGCCAGAAGGATGGCTCTTGGGACTTCAACATCGGATGGGAGCCGGCCGCCAGGAAGGATGGCATCGGCGATCGAATCATCGTGGAGTAGAGTATGGAGCGCGATATTGCGTGGCGTAAATGGCGAGACAGCATCATGGTCGGAAACGGTACCTATCACCCCCTCGAGGAGCCGCTGTACAAGTGCTGGTGTGCCGCCTGGGACAGCGCCTGCTTCTCGTTTGAGGAGAACAAGCCGCCGATGGGGTTGGGTCAGCGCCAGCTCGTGAAGTTGGCACTAGCAGCAGGCCTGATTGACAAACACGAAAATTCAAAAGAGTATTACGTCAAAGGTGACCTAGATGAGGTTGTTGATTTTGCCCGTCTGGTGGAGGATGCACACAACATCTAACCGCCGTCAAAAGGAGTTGGATAGATGTTCAAATTGGCCAGGCGACTGCATCTTCGCGAAATTTTTAGCGGAGGCAGTAGCTGCACAGGAGACTGCGGACAGGGCCGAAGATGCACCTGTTCAAGCAAATCAGAAAAAATGAGCCAGGCGCCCTATGAGCACAAAACCCTGCGTCTTGTATCAATAGATCAGACATCAGAGGCTGGGGCCGGAGATGCACCTGCAATCCCGATCGGGAAGAATCCGCAGGAAAGCCTACTAATCGCAAGGCACAATTACCGATCGGGAAAACCATGACACGCGAAGAGATCATCCGCATGGCAAAAGAAGCGCGGATGCCGTACTTTTACGGAACTTGGGAAATTGCCAACCTTGACGGTCTTGAACGGTTTGCCGCATTAGTGGCCGCGCATGAGCGGGAGGAGTGCGCCAAAATTTGCGATGCTTTAGCCGTGGATCCAGAGTACGCATCACAAACAAGCAAACTAGCAGCAATGGCTATTCGCGCAAGGGGAGAGAAATGACCTGCACTTGCCTTCGGTGCGGCAAGCCAATTAGCGCCATTAAAACAACGATGCGCTTCAATAAAATTATTACCACTACACTGATTATATTAAGCCTAGCCAGTGCTGGCTGTAGCACGGTGCCCACTGTAAAAGAAGCCGCTGTGCTTGATACTGTTACTTCTGCTGCTGTATTTAGTACAGGAACTGGATATGAACTTAATCCTGCTGGTTTTGTGGGTGCTACGCTATTCAAAGTGTTCATTCTTAACTATGTTGTTGATTGGTTTTCACCACGGAGTCAGGAATATTTCAGAAGATCAGCAGCCACTTTATGGACTGCTGCTAGTGTTAATAATCTAGCAGTCCTAACGGGTGTTGGTTATCCCGCTGCTCTGCCCTTTGTCCTAGGTGCAGGTTATGTTGTGTATGTAAATACGCCAGTTCCCACAGACTGCGACAGCAAAAAACAATTACAGGAGCCAAAATGTTAAAAGTAAAGGGGGAGCAATGAAACACTGCTGGCCCAAGAAACTGTATTACGTATGTTGCCGTTGGATTGAATATCCAAAAGGGGGCGGCAGAAACTTTATTGCAACCAAGTATTTAGGTCGCGCTCGGTACTACGCCAAGCGTCTCAAGCTCAAGGTGCGCCAGATTGATGTGCGCGAAAAAGGCAAGAAGACGTATGTTTTGCAAGGTAGTTGGCTATGACTGACCGAGAACTTATGCAACAGGTGCTGGATGCTTTAAATAGCGACAATCCAGACATACAACTACGCACAGCAGTAGCCCTGCGCAACAGGATGTCGCAACTAGAGCCTCTTAATTTTACCCCCGATGTCACCCCCGAAGTCACCCCCTATGTGATTGACTGCCCCCGGTGCGGTCATTGCTGTCCACAACCTAATCAGGAGCCTGTAAAAGACAACCTTGATTTCTGGGATTTGTTTGACGAAAACCAGCGCCTTCGCGCCGAATTGAAATTCAACACCACACCGCCACAGCGCCAGTGGGTCGGGCTGACGGATGAGGATTTGGTGGATTGCGAGTCTGAAGAAGATGTGCGGTTTGTCCGAGCCATTGAAGCCAAACTCAAGGAAAAGAACTGTGGATAACCAAGATTTAATTTACAGGCTTCGTAAAAGGGCTGAAATTCGTAGACAAATTAACACGCGCAAATCGGTTCAAGAGGGTGCCCCAGACAGGATTGCAGACCTGTTGGAGGAAGCCGCCGATGCGCTTGAATCTAAGGAAAAGGAACATGATTGATATTGAACAGTTTCTTATGTCTTTGCGTAGGCATAAAGACGTAGACGGGAAATTAAAACCCATTTACCTTGCCGACACACTTCAAGAAGAAATCACAATTATTCAAAAAGCAGTCAAACACTCACAGCGTTGGGTCGGGCTGACGGAAGATGAAATTGCCTTGATTGTTGGTGAGTGTGCCGCGTCTCACCGTCACGACGACGTTAGTTTTGCCGGAGAAATTGAAGCCAAACTTAAGGAGAAGAACACATGAGCACATACATCACAAAAACATGGCTCGATGGAGAGAAGGTAGTGACGCAGGAAATCTCTGAGTCTGAGGTTTATAAACAAGATCCGGTCGCGTGGTATGACAAAAACGGAATGCTCACGCATCATCCGTTTAAAGGTGTAATCCCCCTTTACCGCGCCCCGTATCCTTGGGTTGGTTTGACGGATGAGGAGGTTCAGGAGATTATGGAAAAAACTGTAGCTACCTGTTCAGAACTCGACGATTTCACTGGTGATACCGCAAGATTAACTTGGAAAAACTGTGAGGCCAAATTGCGGGAGAAAAACGGTGGCTAAGATTCTGTGCTGGTTATTTGGCCACAAAAACGTCATTAGTTGCATTGATGCCCATTACCGATACACGCATGACAGGTGCGAGCGGTGCGGCGTTAATCTGCCAATCGGACAACACAAGTTCTATGAGGATTGGTCATGAGTGGCGGCCACTTTGGGTTTGAGCAGTTCAAGCTTCAGCAGATCGCAGACGACATTGAGCAGATGATCCTGGACAACGACAACCAGGACTGGGAGGGCAAGTATGCTAAGGAGACCATCGCCGAGTTCAAGGAGGCCGTGAGGCTGCTTCGCCGGGCCTACATCTACGTCCAGAGGGTTGACTGGCTAGTCTGCGGTGACGATGCGCCTGCAACCTTCCACAAGCGCCTACACGCACAACTAAAGGAGCAGGAATGAAGATATGGGTTGACCCGCCTGAGGGGTGGAGGTATGGTTTCCCGAAGGTCTGGGACTCCGAGCTTCACCCAAACATCTATCACTGGCTAGACGACCGCGGCTATCCGCCCAGCGTCCGCGAGAGTTACGGTGAATATTTCATGATCAGACAATGGAAGGTAGAAGATGACGCAGCAGCGGGTACTTGATTACATCATTGAGCACGGACCCATCCAGATGTCTAAGATTGAGGTGGAGGGTATGACCAGGAAGTCCATCTCAGGGGTCTTGATGAGGCTGGTAGAGAACAATTCAATCGTAAAGGATGACGAGATTGAAAACGGCAGGCGCCGGACACTGTACCGGTCGAAGGTAATGGAGGTGGAGCCAGACTACTCCGTCATCCTGCGAAACCTGCCGCGGGAGGTCCAGGTTGATGAATGATGAAGTTAACAGCCCAGGCCACTACACCGCGGGCGGAATCGAGACTATCGACTATATGCGGGCCAAGGCGAGCCCTGAGGAGTTCCGGGGATACCTGAGGCTCAACGCGCTCAAGTACCTCTCCAGGGCCGGCTTAAAGGGCGATGCGGTGGTAGATCTGAAGAAGGCCGCCTGGTACATCAACCGCCTGATTGCGGAGCTCGAGAGTGAACGATCCGGCTAACATCCGCGGTGAAGTGAAAAAACGAAATCCCGTAATCCGCGATCTGATCCAGAGGCCTCCTCGAGGGTCGGGAAAGCACAAAGACAAACGGAAACAGAATGAGAATCGAAGCAAAAATACGCCGGTTCACGATCCTCGTCATGCCTGAGCACTGGTGCTGGGCCGAGAAGGCTGACGGTCAGTACGGGTTAGCTATCACCTACTGGGAACGGGCTAGATGGCAGTTGGGTGTGCGCTTTAGCCTGCTGTGGGGCCGCAGCCGTCCGTTCGTAAGGGTCACAACCTACTCCTGTCCAACCGCTGGCACGGCGGGCGTTGTCAAGACCCTGGAGTGTGTTCTACCTCACACGAACCAGCACAAGTATCACTGGTGGAGACGTTAGGGTTTGTCCCTAGAAAATATTTTCAAAAAAGTTCACACAAGATCAGAAAATCTGTGTACAGTTCAACTCATGCGCTGAACGTCTCGGCGCAAAACAGAAAGGACAGTGAAATGCTTGCTTCAATCTTCAACGCACCAGCCAAACGCTTCATCCTGATCATGCACACCGAAGCATCGATCACAACCGAAGTTCTCCGACTGACCTTTTCCTCGAAGGCAGAAGCAAAAGCAGAGGCCAAGCGCCGCGGACTGAAGGCCTGGAACTACTAATCAAACCGGGGGTCTCGGCCCCCAACTCAAAAAAGGACAGTGAAATGAAGACTTTTGAATACCACCCAATCGCCAACTCAAAGCTGATTGGCGTTTGCCCAGACGGCACCCCATTGCGCTCCTGGTCCGAAGGCTCCCGCACCTTCATCGAGGTCTACGCTCACTTCACAGCATCATCAGGCACCACCTACGGCCTCGTGAACGTCGTAGAAACCACCGCAGCCTAATCCCAACTTAAAAAAGGACAGTGAAATGAAAGACTACTCAATCAGCCTCATGGACACCTCTGGCCGGGTCGCTGTGCTCTCAATCTGGGGCTGCGACCTTGATGAGCTTACCTCAGCCGGCGTGGCCCTCACCGCAGCCTGCGACCAGCTAGAGCAGGAGGCTTTTGATGCCGCGGTCAACGATGGCCGGATCGGTGAAGAGGCTGGAATGTTCGCCTCAGTCAACCACCCCTGCCCGTAAGGGTTTCCCCTAGTAAAAAAGTTGAAAAAAGTTTACACAGACCGATTCGTTTGTGCCACTATTTGTCTACGGTCACTAACGATCGCAACCAAAAGAAAGGACAGTGAAATGAACATCGAGCAAGAAATCAAGCGGATCATGGAAGACCGCAGCCACCCAGCAATCCCCGAGGCTGAGTGGGCAAAAGAGTACCTCGTCGAGCACTTTGTGACCTACGCCAACTTGGAGGCGTTCAAGGCTGCAGACTACGACCACCAGTGGGTCCAGAACCTGATCGACGAGCCTAGCCACTCTTGGGCAATCGAGTGGGTCGCAGAAGAACTCGCGCAGCTGGAGTGTGCATAACATGGACTACTACCAAGAACAAAAGGAACGCTTGGAGGAGATTCGCTCCCTCATCAAGAAGAGCACAGAACGTAATTTCTACGAGTGTGAGGTTGGTGAGCACCACAAAAGCAACTTCACTATCGCATCCGTTACAGACCTGGCTGCACGACTCTTTATCGAACTTCCAGAACAACGACAGAAACTTTGGCTCACATACTTCAACAAGGAACAGAAATGACAATCGCATCAGCTAAAGTGGCCACCAAGTGCCTGGTACTCAATGGCATCAACCTCGTCCCACACTTCCACTTCAACGGCTACTACGCCCTACCAGGTGGACTGATAGCCAGTGAGAAGGAGCTAGTCCGCCGCGGAGCAAAGAAGAGTATGCTCATGCTCTGGCCAAAGTTTGACTAACTTTTTATGTCATAATGGTCGCTCGCTCCCATGCGGTCCGTCGGTGGTGGGAGCTTGCAAACCCCGTTACACGAGCAAGCCAGAGCGGGGGCGGTGGGCGAATCCTAGAGCCGGGTGGTTGAAAGAAGTCTGGGAAGCGTTGCCAGAGCAGCGTAAAGCGGTCCTGTGTCTTTTACATAGATACGGTAAGGGCTAGCATTGCCAGAAAGATAAGAAAGACAAGAAAAGAAAAGAAAAGATAAATATAAAGTGACGCCGCTATCGCTATTTTTGTTTTTTCGGAGATTTTCAGATGCATCATGTAACGGAGGCCAATCAAACGATAGTCCGTACACTAGCGGCTGCTGGCATTCGTCATGAGGATATCGCCACAAAGATCGGTATATCTCAAGATACCCTGGTCCGTAAGTACCGCAGAGAGCTTGATGATGGACGTATTGATGCCACCTCAGAGATGGCTACGTCGCTCTTTAATGCAGGAAAGAACGGGAATATCCCCGCGGCAATATTCTGGCTAAAGTCCCGTGCAGGATGGAGTGATCGCTCCCAGATTGAGTTGACCGGTGAGAATGGTGGCCCCATTAAGGTTGACACCACCGTCTTTAATGAACTGATCACTAACCTCGAGACCAGGCGACAGCTCAAGGCCAATGAATGATGATGCGCTGATTCAGGCGCTCTCTGATCCTAAAGTACAGGCTCAGGCTGCAGCACTCTCCGACGTCGATAGAGCCGCATTCTTCTGGCGGATGAGGTGGCTTACAGGAGCCCACGATCATCAGATAATGCCTCCAGGGGACTGGTGGAGTATTTGGCTTTTGTGCGCTGGGAGGGGAGCGGGCAAGACGAGATTAGCTGCAGAACAGATAGGGTGGCTTACCTGGTCTAACCCAAACACTCGAGCCCTTGTTGCCGCTCCAACGGCCTCAGATGTTCGCTCAGTTTGTTTTGAAGGCGACAGCGGGCTTCTGAGCGTGATTCCTCCCATTCTGGTAGCCGACTACAACAAGAGCCTGCTTGAGCTAAAGCTAAAGAACGGCAGCCTCATAAAGGGTATCCCGGCATCAGAGCCAGAACGCTTCCGCGGCCCTCAGTTCCATTTTGCCTGGGCGGATGAGCTAGCGGCCTGGGATTACCTGCAGCAGGCCTGGGATCAGATTCAGTTCGGGCTGCGGCTGGGTAAGCGGACGATCATGATCTGCACCACAACGCCCAGACCTAAAGACCTGATCATCGACCTGATCGGGAGGGACGGTGATGATGTTGTGGTGACTACGGCATCGACGTACACCAACCTGGCCAACCTATCCCCCAACTTTCAAAGACAGATCCTGCAGTATGAGGGGACGAAGCTCGGGCGCCAGGAGATCTTCGCCGAGATTATTGACCCTGAAGAGTCTGGCATTGTCAAAAGGGATATGTTCAAGCTATGGCCTGCTGATAAGCCATTCCCGCGGTTTGAATACATTATCCAGAGTTACGATTGCGCATATACTGAAAAGACGCAAAACGATCCGACTGCCTGTATTACTTATGGCGTCTTTAAACCGACTGACGATCCAATGGCTGTGATGGTCATTGATTGCTGGCAGGATAGATTACAATACCCCGATTTACGGCCTAAGGTAATTGAGGAATACGACAATGTGTATGGCGAGGGAAAGGATCGCAAGCGCGTTGACCTCATTCTGGTTGAGGATAAGTCAGCCGGTATCAGCCTTATCCAGGACCTGCAGAGGGCTCATCTCCCGGTTCGTTCGTACAATCCGGGCAAAGCAGACAAAATGCAGCGGCTAAACATTGTCTCCAACGTCATCGCCCGCGGTAGGGTCTGGATACCTGAGAGCAGCACCAGGCCTGGCTACGTTCGAGACTGGGCCGAGGGTATGGTCAGCCAGCTCTGCGCATTCCCTGAGACGACCCACGACGACTTCGTTGATTGCACCAGCCAGGGCCTGAGGTTCCTTAGAGACTCGGGCTGGATTGAGATTGACCCACCTCCTCGCGATGACTACGACGATGATGACTACGCGGACTCCGGCGCCAGCAGGAAGCGCGTCAACCCCTACGCCGCATAGGTGACATATGCCAGTAACGTATCCGACGATGGAGCGCCTGCTTCGTGGTGTTGAACCTGAAGCCCGCAGCCGAGAGCTAACCCAGGCCGAGAAGGCGCAGGCTTTCCTCGAGGAGCAGCTGGCCAAGATCACCAGTCGGGAGCGGGCCCGCAGGCTCTCCATGACGGCCTTTGGTGGAGCCGAGAGCGGTATCCCCGGCGGCATTGGTGCTATCGACTTCGTGCCGTTCCTGGGCTCCGCTAAGGGCATCGAGGAAGGCGTTCGTGATGTCAACCAGGCGGCCTATGATCTCGAGGCTGGCCGGTACGGAAGCGCTCTCCGAAATTACGGAGCGTCTGCGTTAGGGATGCTGCCAGGCGCTGCAGGTACGCTTAGGGCTGCCCCGGCTGTCGGTAGGGCTGCAGTTGAACTAGCGCGGAGCCCAGCGGCAGAAAGAATGGCGGGCAGACTGGCTGATGTGACTGGAGCTAGCCCGCTGTCTGTTGTGCCGCGATCGGACGTTGAGCAGAGCGTCCTATCCAAGTTCGGGCAGAAGCAGGAGCAGGAGGCGGCGCGGACGAAGAAGGTCGAGAAGATGGCCAAAGAAAGCGCCGGCAAGAGCCCGGAGGCGCAGACCAGCAAGAAGGGTGGAGGCAAGCGCGAGAAGGTTGAGCCGGACTACTACCGGACGATGGCTGCAGATCTCGGCGACCAGGCGGTGCTCGATGCCGCGATGGCCGGGGAGCACATCCGCCCATCTGGCTCTGGCTTCATTGGGTTCCCGCGCACCGTGACAAGCAAGCAAGGCATTACGGCAATGCGGAAAGGGATCGACAAGGACTTCGCCGATTCCGTTGAGGCGGTGCGGTTGGCCGATCCCGATCGCCTGGGAACCTGGTACGACCGAGCCAAGTCTGGCATCGCTGAGACGGTCGAGCCCTATCAGCTTCCCCGCGTCCTCGAGCAGCACGGCGTGTACTCGGCCGGCGTGAGCCCAGAGTCTGAACTTGGATTTGCGCTCAAGCACCTGAACAGCCGGGTCGCTGGCGTTCCACAGATGGCTTACCGCGGCGCAGGAATGCGGACGTTGGATGAGGCTGTGGCGCAGGATCGCCCGGCTCGCATGGGTTTCAAGATCAAAGAGTATGCCAACAAGAACGATCCGCGGCTGCCCAATACGGGGCTATTTGGCGTTAACGACTTCCGCCGCGCCCAGGGGATGCAGTACACCGATACAGCAGGAAACCCGTGGCATGAGGGAGTGCGTGACACTATGCATCCGGTAATGGACGCCGAGACAGCTCTGCAGGTGAACCGAGCCAACCAGTTGGGGATTGGCGGTCGCACTGACTGGTTCGGCCCTCACATTCAGGAAGTGCCCTGGGTTTACGGCAAGGGTCAGGACTTCTACTATCGTGGTAAGAAGGGCCGGTACTCTGGCGACAGCGATACTGATGGGCTTGCAGGAAAGTTGCTGGCGCTGCGGGACGCGAACAACACCGCCCGCGACTATATGTACAAGCACACTGCGACGGCCACGCACGAGGCGGTTCCTGGTGCCGGGCTCGGGCACGTTCCCCAGGTTCTGTCTATGACGCCCGCGGAGAAGCTTGAATACGGCCGCCAAGGTCGCTGGGATTTGCCGGCACCAGAGGCTGAGATGTACGACTACCCTGAAGTCGGCGCAGGCAACCGCGACATCCTGTACGGCTCACAGGGCTACCGCCAGCTCCCATCGCGAGAGACGATGAGCGGGATGTACAGAAACAGCCTGGGCGAGGTCGAGAACAATCCAATGACGATGGCCCGCCCGCTGATGGACTTCCCCACTGGCGGCGGAGGCGGCTTCATGGACCCGCAGTCTCGCAAGACGATGGAGGCGCTCGAGCACTTCCGCGCATTCCAAGACGCTCAAGAGGCCGGCGCCTTTAATCTGCCCAACACCATGAAAGGCGTGAAGGGCAAGAACTCGATGGTCTTCGATGCTCGCAGCCTAAACCCCAATAAGCTGGCAGACCCGACTGCGTCTATTGAGCCGACCGTGCAGGACTTGACCGCGATTGACCAGATCATCAGAAAGATAACGCCGAAGGGGGAGGACGTTCAATTCACGGCGTCAGCAACCAACCGCGGAATTGTGGTTTTTCCATACAACCCGATGATGGAATCGAAGGACGCGAACAAGTTCCTGAACAAGCTCAAGAAAGAAGTGGCGAAGGTTTACCCAGGCACGGCGGAGAAGGCAAAGACCACGACCGGGTACCTGCCAGGCATCGGGAAGCGCGGACCAGAAGGCAACCTGTCAACGGCACCATACAGCGGCGAGGCCACTAGCGACCTATTGACGCACTTCTCCGAATTACCACAGTCGGTGGCCCAGAACTTGAGCGAGTCTGAGGCGGTTCGCAATCAGATCCGCGAGAAGGCGCTAAGGGACGCCAAGCTCGGCGGGGCTCGAGGCGACATTCAGGAATCGCGCAGGTTCTTCAGTGAGGCTGACTGGCCCAAGGCGGTTAAGCTGATCCGCGAGGGCATGACCCCGGCTGCCGCGATCGCCGCTCTTGGTTACAGCGCCACGTCAATGGCCGGAGAGAAGCGGTGACTAGAGCCGCCCTCGTGACCTCAGGTAGTGCCGGATGCTGCCTTCCATCTGCTTCGCCCAGGCAATCTCTTCAGGCGTCCACTGCTGCGGCTTTGGGCGCTTCTTCTTATGAACCTGGGCGAGTAGCTCTTCCATAAGTTCGGCGCACTCATCGAAGTAACTGCCGGGATCCACGCCCTTCAGAAACTCTATCGCTTCATCGTACTTGTCCACTTTCGATTCCTCTTTTTTTAACCGACATATATCGTAGCAAAGGGGCAAACAAATGCCAACCCAGTTCCCAGTTGACGCCGAGGCCGATCGCTTCGTAGAGGGCCAGCCAGATACGGCGCCGGCAGAAGACATTGGCTCACTGTTTGATGATACGGACATCGAGGAGTTGCCCGACGGCGGGGCGATGGTCACGACCAAGTCAGAAGGGCCTCGAGAGAATGAGGACTTCTACCGCAACCTGGCTGACGACCTTGACCTCGAGATGGACGAGGATTTCGGCGGGATGGCGCTGCGTTATATCGAGCTGGTTGAGAAGGATCGGCGGGCTCGAGAGAAGCGAGATGAGCAGTACGAGGAGGGCATCCGCCGCACCGGTCTAGGTAATGATGCGCCAGGCGGGGCCAATTTCAGCGGCGCCAGCAAGGTCGTCCACCCGGTGATGGCTGAGGCCTGTATCGACTTCGCCTCTCGAGCCATCAAGGAGCTATTCCCGCCCGATGGCCCTGTGCGGACGAACATCCTGGGTGACGTTGACGAGAACAAGTTAGCCGCGGCCGAGCGCAAACGGGACTTCATGAACTGGCAGCTCACGCAGCAGATCGAGGAGTTCCGGGACGAGCAGGAGCAGATGATGACGCAGCTACCGCTAGGTGGCTCGCAGTACATGAAGCTCTGGTACGACGAGAAGAAGCGCCGGCCTTGCGCTGAGTTCCTGCCGATCGACAACGTCCTGCTACCTTTTGCCGCGGCCAACTTCTATACGGCGCAGCGGGTGACTGAGGTCCACGACATTACCCAGTACGAGTTCGACCGCCGTGTTGCGTCTGGGCTTTACAAAGACATTAGCTGGATGTCGTCCGCGCTTGATCTTGAGCAGACTAAGTCGCAGAAGGCTACCGACAAGATTGAGGGTCGCAACCACAGCGAGAACGAAGACGGGTTGCGCCGTATATACCACATATATACCTGGCTCGAGATCAAGGGCGATGAGTACACGAAGGGTGAGTCTGCGCCTTATATCCTGATGATCGACGACTACAACTCTGAGGCGATCGGGTTGTATAGGAACTGGGAGGAAGGCGATGAGACGATGGCCAAGCTTGATTGGATCGTTGAGTTTAAGTTCATTCCTTGGCGCGGTGCTTACGCTATCGGCCTTCCTCATCTTATTGGCGGTCTGTCTGCTGCTCTTACCGGTTCTCTACGAGCTCTTTTAGACTCGGCCCACATCAACAACGCAGCGACCCTCCTGAAGCTTAAGGGCGCCAAGCTGTCTGGGCAGTCGGTGCAGGTTGAGGTAACGCAGGTCGCTGAGATTGAGGCGGCGCCAGGCATTGACGACATCAAGAAGCTTGCGATGCCGATGCCGTTCAACCCGCCCTCCCCCGTCCTGTTTAGCCTGCTGTCGTGGCTGACGGACGCCGCTAAGGGGGTGGTGACCACAAGCGAGGAGAAGATCGCTGACGTCCAGGCCAATGCACCTGTTGGGACGACGCAGGCTTTGATCGAACAGGGCGCCGCGGTGTTCTCTGCGATCCATGCCAGGCTCCATGCAAGCCAGGCTCGGGTGCTCAAGATCCTGGGCCGCATCAACAAGTGGTACCTGGAGGATATGCAGCGTGACGAGGTGGTTGAGGGGTTGGACATCAACCGCGAGGACTTCTTCAAATCGGCCGATGTAATCCCGGTGAGTGACCCGCACATCTTCTCTGAAACGCAGAGGATGGCGCAGACGCAGGCCGTGATGGCTTTGATGGAGAAAAACCCTGATTTATTCAATAGGCAGGCTGTTGTTCAGCGGTTTTTAAAGCAGATTAAGGTCCCGAATATCACTGAGTTGATGGTTAACACTGCCGGACCTGAAAAGGCTGATGCTGCTACTGAGAATGTGGCGATGTCTATTGGTCAATCGGCTAGTGCGTATCCAGAACAGGATCATTTGGGTCATATTCAGGTCCATTTAGACTATGCAAAGGACCCTGTATATGGTGGAAATCCGCTAATTGCGCCGACTTTCTCTCCAAAAGTCATTGAACACTTGAAGCAACACATTGTTTTGTGGTATTTAAGCAGAATGAATGGCTATGTTAAGAAGACTACTGGGGAAACAGTTGAAGATTATGGGTCAATGAACGATCCTAAGCCAATGGATAAGATATTTGGCGCCGTATCTCAACACGTTATGCTAGATACGAAGGAGACTTTGGCTGGAATCATGCCGGTTATCCAACAAATCATGCAGCAGTCGCAGCAAAGCAAGCCTCAACCCGATATGCCGCCGGATGCGCAGGTTCTTTTGCAGACCAGCATGGCAGAGACCCAGCGTAGGGCGCAACGAGATCAGCAGGAGATGCAACTCAAGCAGGCTGAATTGCAGGCAGAGGCCTCTTTGCGGACTCAAAAGATGCAGGCCGACCAAGAATTGGCTGAGAAGGACCTTCAGCTGCGTTATGGCTCAAAAGAGCTTGAAATGCAACTCAAGGAACAGATTGAGGCTGCAAAGATTGAACGTGACGCGGTTGGTTTGAGGAATGATCAGGACAAGATTGCTATTGAAATGGCAAAAGGTGGACTGGTTAGGGATGATTCGACTGGTATGTCTGAAGGCGGTTTAGTTCAACAAGGAGACGGTTATGAAAACCAATGATCAAGATCAAAAGAGCGTCTATGTAAAACAACATAAACGCATGGCTATGGGTGAGAAGCTTAACGGCCAATCGCTCAAGGGTAGTACCGAGAAGAAAGGGGCTCTTGAGCAGGCCAAGGAAAAGAAATGAGGCTTATTTCTGATCTTATTGGCTTGATTGAAGAGCAAAAGGGATTTGTCGCCGACTCGATGTTAGCCGGTGCAAATAGCTGGGAGGCATACCAGCGACTGGTGGGTCAGCATATTGGCCTTCAAATGACTTTGGACTTTATCAACAATTTACTTGAGGACTCTGATGCAAACAGATGAACTTGAATGGGCTTTCCCATCGGTGGAACCGGGGGCGCGGCCGGCAGGCGGACGAATTCTTGTCCAACTGAAGCGGACCAAGCGTAAGACGGCAGGCTCGGGAATCATTCTCGTGGAGGAGACGAAGGAGCAGGAGAAGTGGAACAACATGGTGGCCAAGGTCATCTCGTTGGGTCCTCTGGCTTTCTGTCACCGTGACTCTCAGCAGCCCTGGCCGGAAGGTGCATGGTGCAAGGTGGGAGATTACATCCGTGTGCCCAAGTGGGGCGGAGATCGCTGGGAGGTTCCGGTCCCCAGTGAAGACAAGGAAGACCCAGCCCTTTTTGCCATTTTCAACGATCACGAGGTTATCGCGATTGTGACTGGCAACCCTCTTGACATGAAGGTGTATCTATGACCGATGACACTCAAGACCAAGAAATTGGTGAAGTTGTTGAGGAGCAGGACGGTTCCGCTGTTGCGCTAGTTGATCTCCCGGATGAGGTTGGGGATCAGGAGGCGGGATCTTCTGAGACGGCGGAACAGAACCGCAATCGACGCCGTGAGAAGAAGGAGCGGTTTAAGCGCATCAACGAGGAGAAGGACACGCAGCTGACCCTTCTGCAGCGTCAGAACCGTGAGCTGCAGGAGCGACTGTCTGCCGTTGAGCGCCGCGGTGTCCAGTCCGAAATTGAGAACGTGGAGAAGAAGATCCGCGAGGAGCAGGAGCGTTATGAGTGGGCTCTGGGCCAGGTTAAGAAGGCGGTTAGTGAGGTTGACGGTGACACTTTTGCCTCAGCGCAGCAGGTCCAATCAGACGCTGAGAAGAAGCTTGAGTATTGGCGCTGGAAGAAGCAGTCGATGGTTGAGCAGGCTGAGGCGCCACCTAAGGCAGACCCTCGAGTTATTGACCAGACCAACAAATGGATGGAGCGCAACAAGTGGTTCAATCCTAATGGTGGTGATACTGACAGCGACATTGCACGGGTAATTGACGCGCAGCTGGCTCGAGAGAACTATGACCCCGCATCCTCCGAGTATTGGGAGGAGCTTGATTCTAGGTTAAGGGAACGATTGCCAAATAAACAAAGACGCCCCAGAAGTGTTGTCACTGGGTCTGAGAGGGAGTCTTCGCCTCAAGCAAGCGGGGATTCTTTCTATGTAAGCCCAGAGCGAGTTAGGGCATTAAAGGAGGCCGGTTTTTGGGATGATCCTAAGATGCGAGCCAAAATGATTAAGCAATATGCGAATTGGAATCGCAATAACCGGGAAACTGCGTAAATGGATGCTAGAATTAAGAAACCGTTATCTCTTGGCGGACGCGAAACTCGTGCTAGCGAGGACGCATCAAGGGCTCCTGTAGAGGAGAAGTTCATGTCAGCGCAAGAACGTCGGAAGATGTGGAGCGATGAGTGGACACAGACCGCGCTACCAAAAGTGCCTGAACTTCCGGGATGGCATCTTTGCTGGCTCTCGACGACAAACAGCTACGACAGTATTGATAAGCGGATGCGGCTTGGGTACGTTCCCGTGACAGCGGATGAGTTTCCTGGGTTTGAGAATTACCGTGTAAAAGCTGGCGAACAGATCGGTCACATTGCCTGCAATGAGATGGTTTTGTATAAGCTTCCAATGGACGTTTATCAGGACTTGATGTTGCATATGCATCATGAATTACCCAACGACGAGGCGGATAAGATCCGAGTCCAAGTTGAGAATATCCAGGGTGCAAGGGACAGTTCTGGCAGGAGTCTGGGTCGGGTAGAAGGCGAAGGCTTTGGTGAATTTGACCGAAACGTAAAAACGCCCATATTCCAAGGGTAACTTTTATTAGGAGTGTGCTATGTCAGCAACTAGTGCTCCGTTCGGCCTGCGCCCGGCGTTCCATCCTTCTGGTCTGGATCGCGCTCAAGCGTTGGCAAACGGTATTGCGTCGGCTTACAACACCGACATTCTCAAAGGGGCTCCGGTTAAGCAGGACACGAGCGGGAACATTGTTCTTGCCGCTGCATCGGATGCAATTCTTGGTGCCTTCGCGGGTGTAGAGTGGACTGATACAACGGGTCGCCGTCGTGTCAATAACTACTGGCCAGCGAACACCGCCTACCAAACTGGATCTTGTGTCGCCTATTTCTACAGCGATCCCAACATCGTTTATGAAATCCAGACTGATGCAACGATCACTCAGGCCTCCATCGGCGACGAGTACAACTTCTCGGCTAGCACCGGTTTCACGGTCTCCAGCGGCTCTACGACCACTGGCCTGTCAACCGCCGGCCTGGGTGTCTCTACCGCTGCTGGCGCTGCCGGAACTGGCGTGATGCGTGTTGTTGATTTGGCTCCTTATACTGACAACGCATGGGGCGACTCATACGTTGTGGTTCGGGTTCAGATCTCCAAGCACCAGTACGCTGCTATTAACGTGTCGTCGAATGCGGCGTCCACTGCGGCCTACCCGGTTGCACTGTAAAAGGAGGAACTGAATCATGGCAGCTCCAATGCGTAATACGGACTTTAGGAGCATCGTTGAGCCAATCCTCAATGAATGCTTCGACGGAGTCTACGATCAGCGTACCGATGAATGGTCACGGGTTTTCCGCGAGCAGACCGGTATCCCCCGCAACTACCACGAGGAGCCCGTCCTTTATGGATTTGGCGCAGCTCCGCAACTGCCTGACGGGACTCCGGTTTCGTACCAGCAGGGCGGCGTACTCTTCCTCAAGCGCTATGTGTACAACGTCTATGGCTTGGCGTTTGCACTGACAAAGGTGCTTGTTGAAGACGGCGACCATATCCGTATCGGCCAGGTTTACTCGCGTCACCTTGCTCAGTCTTTGATTGAGACGAAGGAGACGTTGGCCGCGAACGTTCTCAACCGTGCGTTTAACTCGTCCTACGCTGGCGGTGACGGTGTTGCCCTTAACTCGGCATCCCACCCAATCGCTACTGGTACGTTTAGCAACCTGTTGACTACGGCCGCTAACCTTAGCCAGACCTCGCTCGAGCAGATGTTGATCCAGATCCGTCAGGCTGTGGACAACAATCAGAAGAAGATTCGCTTGGTGCCCCGCCAGTTGGTGGTCGCTCCTGGCAACGTCTTCCAGGCTGAAGTGCTCCTTAAGAGTGTCTTGCGCTCTGGTAACGCCAACAACGACATCAACCCGATCAAGTCGATTGGCTTGCTTGACGAGGGTGCTGTTGTTCTTTCCCGTCTGACCAACCCCTCCGCATGGTGGGTGCAGACCGACGCTCCAGAGGGCATGAAGCTTCTGATGCGCCGTAAGCTTGAGAAGACGATGGAAGGGGACTTTGAAACCGATTCGATGCGCTACAAGGCAACTGAGCGTTACGACATTGGCTTCACCGATCCTCGTGCGATGTACGGGACTCCGGGCGTTTAAGTAGCGCCTGGCAAGGGGGTGGTTCAAAAGGCCTCCCCCTTTTTTGTTTAACTGGTCAAGCTTTTCAAGGAGAAGACCATGCCTGCATTTTCAGATGATTTGTTTCTAGGTCCTGCCCAAACATATATGGGCACGGGTCTTCGTAATTATTCCACCACTGCAACTGGCGGTACAGGTGGATCTTCTTCTTCTACCCTGACTGTTACTGCAGTTGGCTTTGGTGCGCCCATTATTGTTGGGATGTTCGTTGACGGCACGTCTGTCACCGACGGCACCTACATCACGGCGTTTGGCACCGGTACTGGCGGTGTTGGCACTTACACGCTGAACCAGGCAATCAACATTGCAAACAGTACTGCATTGACGTTGCATGACCTAGAGCCGTTTGACAATCCATCTCCAATGAGCATTGGTGTCGGCCCATTAGGTCGCGTCTACGTTTGGGATGTGGTCCCTCAGGCGTTGGTTACCAATAACATTGCCGCATCACAGACCCCCGCCGCCGCTGGTTCTTTGACACTGACTGCCGGTACCTCTGTGAAGTCTGTCACTACTGTGAGCGGTGCAACCGTGTTGCAGTTTGACGTGCCTCGCGCAGTTCAGTTGACCACAGCATCTGGAACCATTGTAACTTCCCGCACTATTACCGTATCTGGTTTTGACGTTTACGGTCAAGCGATGAGTGAGGCAATTGCAACGGGGACAACCTCCTCTGCTGTGGCTAACGTTGCTGGCAAAAAAGCGTTTTACCAAATCTCTGGTATCACAATCAGTGGCGCGTTGCCGGTAGCAATCACTGTTGGTACTACCGACGTATTGGGTATCCCAGTTCGGGTTGCCAACGTGGCTTATGTTGCTAGCGTCAAGTCCAACAACACGCTGGCCCAGGATGCTGGGACGTTTGTTGCGGCGGACACTGCAACGGCTACGACTACCACTGGCGACGTTCGTGGCACCTACGCTCCCGCAACTGCATCGAACGGCATCGTCCGCACGGTGATGGGGATCCTGTTGCCTGGTATTGCAGTTGGCCCCAATGCAACCCGTGTCGGCGCTCTGGGCGTCACTCAGGCATAAGGAGTAAGAATCATGCGTGAATTCAAGCCAATGGTAAAGATGGAGACGACCGAGCCTACGGTTGAGCTAAAACTCAAGAAGGGCGGTGCGGTCAAGAAGATGGCCGATGGTGGTATGCCTATGGGCGCCATGATCGGTGCTCCTAGGGGCGGGATGATGCCTGGTGCAAAGCCTAAGAAGCCTTCCCTGGCCTCTCGTCGTCGTGCAATGATGGCCAGTGGTGCCGCTGGTGCTCCATCGGGTCGTGCTGAGGCGATGATGGCCGCTATGCCCCCTTCTATGCCTCCTAGCCTTCCTCCTAAGCCTCCTGCTATGAAGAAGGGCGGCGAGATGGAGTCTTCTAAGGTCCACAAGGCCGAGATGAAGGAGCTCTCCGGCATCAAGAAGGAGCTGACCAAGCACGAGGATATGCCCGCTAGCAAGGGTCATCGCGGCCTGAAGACTGGCGGTGTCGTGAACGGCAAGGCTGGATATAAGACTGGTGGTGTCGTGAATGGCCAGGGCGGATTTAAGACTGGCGGCGTGGCGATGGCTAACGCTGGCGGTTTCCGCAAAGGCGGTGCTGCAAAAAAGTTTGCTGAGGGCGGCCGCGTACAGCACGACGGTGGTCCGGAGCAGATGCCGCAGGGCAAGAAGAAGCCTGCCAGTCCAGTGTCCATAAACCAACTCTCCGGCACCTATAAAAAGGGCGGGGCGGTGATGATGGCCGAGGGCGGTGATCCTAACGCAGACTTCTATCGTCGCAAGACGGAAGAGAACGAGGCCGATGCAAAGGCCGTGAAGGATGCCCTTTTGTATATCCCTCGCAAGGTTCGCAAGGCTGGTAAGGCTGTGGTTGATGCAATGAGCCCCGGTAAGGGTTCGGTGACGGATACTGAGCGCGAAATCAGTCGGACGGTTGTGCCTGGCAAGAAGCGCGGCGGCGCAGTTTGTTAAGGATGGGGGCTGCGGCCCCTGTCTTCATTGGAGATTAGTATGGCTGATTCAGTAACAAGTCAGACGCTTCTTGATGGCGAACGACTTGCAATCATGAAGTTTACAAACATCAGTGATGGCACTGGTGAAACCGCGGTAACAAAAGTCAACGTATCAACTTTGACAGCAAGCAATTCTGGCAAGGCTTGCACCGGAGTGACGGTTACTAAAATTACGTCTGTGTGTCACGGCATGGAAGTCCGAATGTATTGGGACGCTTCGACGGACGTTCCATTTTTTCTGGCCACGGTAAACACCAACTACGAAAACGATTTTTCAAATTTTGGCGGTATTACAAATAACTCTGGAACCGGTAAAAACGGTAATATAGTATTTAGCACGTCGGACGCCAGTAGCGGTGACACATACACCGTTGTTCTTGAAATGATTAAATCCTACGCATAATCATGCCAAGCAAATCACCAGCCCAGCACCGTCTGATGGAGGCGGTAGCGCATAGCCCCAAGTTTGCAAAGAAGGTTGGCATTCCTACATCTGTTGGAAAGGACTTTGCCAAGGCGGATGAAGGCAAGAAGTTTAAATCTGGCGGCGGCCTCTATGCCAATATTCATGCAAAACAGGAACGTATTGCAGAGGGTAGCGGCGAGAAAATGCGTAAGCCTGGCTCTTTTGGCGCCCCGACTGCCCAAGCCTTTAAAGACTCCGCCAAGACTGTAAAGCTCAAGAATGGCGGTCCTAGCCTGGCTATAGGTCGCGGAGAAAAGCTTCCAGCGGACCAAGGAGCGGGTCTGACGGCCAAGGGTAGGGCTAAGTACAACCGCGAGACTGGAAGCGATCTGAAGGCTCCCCAGCCGGGCGGAGGGGCAAGGCGTGACTCCTTCTGCGCCCGCATGGGTCCTACAGCAGAAAAGAGTGAGAAGGGGAGTCGTGCTCGAGCCTCTATGCAACGGTGGAATTGCCCGTCATGGTAGTCGGTCGTGATGTGTAAATAATTTGTTTGCTTCTTTTTTGTAAGCCGCATAGGCCTCTTCGGCAGAGTCAAAAAACCCAATTGTCGTTCTTTTTCCGTTGTGGCAAATCCTTGACATCCATTTGTTTATTCCTTTGTGCCAATTGACTCCTCGGTAACCTGAAGAGCTATTTTTCGGGGCGGGCCTATTTTGCTGATTTTGATTGTTTGTTGCAAGCCGTAAGTTTTCAAGCCTATTGTCAAGTTTGTTCCCGTTGATGTGATCAATATAAAACCCTTCTGGAATGTGCCCAAACATATAAACCCAAATTACTCTTTGAAGTCTTTGTGCTTGGTTATTGAGACCTATTATCCTATATCCAGAAGAATGGACGCACCCAGCCACGGAACCCTTGATCATGTTTGATCTGTTCTCTTTCCAAGTTACAATACCGGTAAGCGGGTCGTATTCAAGCATAGACCGCAGCTCAGATTGGGTTGGTAGCATGGCGCCTTCGTTCTTCAAGGTTAAAAACGATATCCTACCACAAATTTTGGAGTGGTAAATGGCGTACAGCGGTACAGTTAGTAATACGGTCGTAAATGTTCAGAAGCTAATTGACCATGCGGCTCGCCGTGCGGGGAAGCTTGCTGAAGAGTTGACTGTTGAACAGGTTAACGCCGCTCGAGAGTCGCTGTATTTTGTTCTGTCTGAGCTTGTCAATACCGGCATCAACTACTGGTGCGTTGACAAGAAGGTCATTGGGTTGCAGGCGAACAAGCAAGTTTACGATATGCCGGTGGGGTTCAATGACGTCCTCAACGCGCTATATCGGAAGATGAACCGTCCTAGTGGCGCTTACTCCTCAAGTTCTGGCATTGCAATCAACGCGTTTGACGGCAATGTAGACACTGTATGTACACAGACATCTGCTAATGGAAACATATCAATTTATTACAGTTCACCGGTCTACGTCGGCTCAATCGGAGTATTGCCGGGCGTTTCTGGAAGCCTCACGGTTGTATTTGAGTATTCCACCGACGGAATTACCTGGCAAACGCTCTATTCGCCGGGCCAGCAGACCTGGGTCAACAACGAATGGCTCTGGTACGACATCGAAACCGGGCAAAACTGCCAGTATTACAGAATGCGAGCGATCAACGGCGGGACTTTAGTCGTTAGAGAGCTGTTTTTTGGCAATAATTCGACCGAAATCACGATGGCCAGGCTTAATCGTGATGATTACACGAACCTGCCCAATAAAAACTTCACTGCAAACCAGCCATTTCAGTTTTGGTTGACCCGAACGCTGCCGCTTTCTCAAATGAACCTGTGGCCTGTGCCTAGCGACTCGTTCGTGCAGGTTGTTGTCTGGTATTCGCGCCAGGTAATGGACGTCGGAGCGCTTACGGATGAGCTAGAGATCCCGCAGCGCTGGTATATGGCCATTTTGAATATGCTGGCGCATCAGGTGGCTCTGGAATTGCCTGGCATTGACCCCGCTCGCATTCAGTATTTGGCTGCATTGGCAGAGAAATCGTTCAATCTAGCCGAGCAAGAGGAGCGCGATCGGTCGCCAATCACCTTTGCACCTAATATTGCTTGCTATTCAAGGTGATTCATGCCTCTATATCTTGATACCAGAGGACTATCAGACCTTGCAATAGCAATTTGTGACAGGTGCCGCTTCAAGAGGGCCCATGCTGTTATGAGGTCCGATCCTAACTTTCCTGGCCTGCAGGTATGTGATCAGGGTTGCGCGGATAACTTTGATCCGTATAGATTGCCGGCAGCAAAGACAGAAAAGATTACAATACGCTTTCCACGCCCTGACGAAAGCATTGCGATTGAGGATAACAACCTCACGACTGGCGGATACGGTGATTTTGTATTGTCGCCGGAGCAGAATACGCAGACGCCAGAGAATAACGGCAACCTGGATAGTATTGAGATATAAATGGCTAATGTAACGATTACCCAACTTCCAGCGGCCCAGGCTCTAACCGGAACGGAGCTTGTTCCTGTTGTTCAAAACGGGCAGACGGTCCGCACGACTACCGGGGCTATTGGTGGCGGCGGCGGCGGTAGCGGGTCTGTTACTTCGGTTGATGTCTCAGGTGGCTCTACTGGTTTAACGACGACTGGCGGGCCAATCACAACGACAGGGACTATCACACTAGGTGGTACGCTTAATGTTGCTAACGGCGGAACTGGCGGCGCGACTGCTCAACAGGCTCGAGCAAATGTCCTCCCGAGTTATACGGGAAATGCATCATACGTTCTTCGTGTCAATGCCGGCGCTACAGATGTTGAGTGGTCCGCTTCCGGTGGTGGGGGTAGTGGAAGCGTTGTACAGGTTGCTACTGGCGCGGGTCTAACTGGCGGCCCGATCACCACCTCCGGGACGATTGCGATTGCAACGAGCGGGGTAACGCCCGGCAACTACACCAACCCCAATTTTACCGTTAACGCGCAAGGACAGCTCACCGCGGCATCCTCGGGCTCTACCCCTGTTACGAGCGTCTCTGGTACCGCTAACGAGATCACATCATCCGGTGGCGCCACTCCTACGCTGTCTTTACCTAATGCGCTCACCTTTACTAGCAAGACAATCACGGGCGGGTCGTTTACTGGCGGCACGATCAACAACACGATAATTGGTGGTACGACGCCTCTTGCCGGCACATTCACCTCTATCAATGCCACGAGCGGTAACATTACTGATACACCCGTTGGCGTCAACAACATTGTTAACAAGGCGTATGCGGACGCGGTTGCATCGGGTTTGACGTTTCACCAGAACTGTGACTTGGCGACTGATGCGGCGCTGCCAACCTGCACCTATAGCAACGGCAGCTCTGGTGTTGGGGCTACGCTCACCGCCACCGCTAACGGGCTGTTGAGTGTTGACTCTGTTGCTGTTGTGGTCGGCAACCGGGTATTGGTAAAGAACCAGGTAAATCAAGCGCATAACGGGATCTATTCGGTTACCCAGATTGGGGATGGGTCGACGCCATTTATTCTGACCCGAGCGGCGGACTACAACACACCTGGCTCGACGTACCTCAACGTTGATGCTGGCGACTTCATGTTGATCCTGACCGGGGCCACGAACGCCAATACATCGTGGGTTCAGACGGTCCTGCCTCCAATCACAATCGGCTCTACGGCCCTTGTCTTTGTTCAGTTTGGCTCTGGCTCGGCAGTTTATTCAAACGGCACCGGGTTAAGTTTATCCGGCACAAATCAGTTCAGCATTACGAATACGGGCGTATCCTCCGGGACATACGGTTCTGGATCTCAGGTATCTCAGATTGCCGTTAATGCTCAGGGTCAGATTACTGGGGCAGTTAACACAAACATTGCAATTAGCGGCAGCCAAGTTACCTCGGGGGCGGTTGCAATTACTCGGGGTGGCACTGGTCAGACCTCGCAGGCGTCTGGATTCAATGCGCTGTCTCCGATTACTACTCTCGGCGATATTATTGTTGGCACCGGGTCTAATTCTGCGGGAAGGCTCGGGATTGGGGCTGCTGGGCAGGTATTGACGGTTCAGAGTGGGACGGCTACCTGGGCGGCTCCAACTGGCGGCGGCGGTACTCCGGGTGGAAGTCCAAATACAATCCAATATAACAATGGTGGTGTATTTGGTGGCCAGACCAACTATACGACTGACGGGACGAATGTACAATTAGGGGCTCAAGGGGTATTTAAGTTTGCCGACCTTGATTCGAGTAATTTTGTTGGATTTAGGGCTGCCTCAACTATTCCTAGCAATGTAACCTGGACGCTTCCTTCGACAGACGGGACGGCGTATCAGGTTTTGGCTACGAATGGTTCAGGCACACTTGTCTGGGTTACACAGAGCGGCGGTGGTGGTGGTGGAGGATCCCCCAATTTGGATGGTGGGATACCTAGTTCAACCTACGGCGCGATTACACCAATTAACGGGGGGACACCGTAATGCCTGTTCAGATACAACTTAGAAACGGCACTGCATCCCAGTGGACCTCGGCCAATCCCGTTCTTTCTGGCGGTGAGCTGGGCGCAGAGACGGACACCAACAGATTCAAAATCGGCAACGGATCTACCGCCTGGAACAGCCTTGGGTACTCTCTTGGGGTATCGTCAAGAGGCGCATATGCCGGTGGTACTCAATACTATGTAAACGATATTGTCTCGTCTAGCGGCTCGAGCTACATCTGTATCCTGAACTCAATAGGTAACGCGCCTCCGAATGCGACCTATTGGGCTATCCTTGCGCAGGTTGGTACAAACGGCACAAACGGAACAAACGGAACAAATGGCACGAACGGGACCTCATTTACATGGCTTGGGGCGTGGGCTCCCGGTACAACTTACAACGCCAATCAAAACGTTTCCTATAACGGCAGCAGCTATATTGCTATCGCGACGAGTACCGGGGCCAATCCTTCGAGTTCTCCTGCTTCGTGGAGCCCGCTTGCTCTGGCTGGATCGGGTAACGTAAACGGCCCAGGAAGCTCTACAAACGGCAACCTGGTCTCATGGAATGGCACGGCCGGGACGACGATCGCTGACTCTGGTAAGGCGGCTCCTTCTGGCGTCATTGTTGGCACGACCGATACTCAGACGCTGACGAACAAGACTCTGACGCTGCCGGTTATTGCGTCCATTTCCAACAGCGGGACGATAACAGTTCCGACTGGTACGGATACGCTGGTAGGTCGAGCGACTACGGATACGCTGACGAATAAGACGCTGACCAACCCGACAATCACAAACTACACCGAGACCAACTTCACGGCGACGGTGACGAGTAATGCGATCACATTGTCGTTGACGAACGGAACCTTCCAGACGATTACGACGATGGTCGGGGCGAATGCGATTACATTGCCTGCGCCCGCTACTGGAAAGAGCCTGACGGTGCTTGTGGTTTATGCCTCAACCCCGACTAGCCTGTCCTTTACATCGCCATCTGGGACCTTAAAGTATCCGGGTGGTACGACTCCAACGGCAACCTTGACAAATACAAAGGTTGACATCTACGCATTCATTTCGGACGGTACGAACTGGTACGGTGTCCAATCCGGGGCAAACTTCTGATGTTTTCAAGCAGCAAAGCTCTATTTCGTAAGGCTGGCGCTGGTGGCGGCGGTACGACCGACCCCTCTTTTGCCTATGTCCCGCTGTTGTTGAATACGGGCAGCACCAACGGGCAGAACAACCAAGGCACAACGACCACTAACGGATTTCTTGACAGCAGCACCAACAATTTCACCATCACCCGCAGCGGCACACCGACGCAGGGTTCATTCACTCCGTATTGGCCGAATGGGCAGTGGAGTAATTATTTTTCTGTTGCAACCAATTACATAAACGTCGCTGCAAGCGCATCCCTTGCTTCCAACACAAGTTCTTTTACTCTTGAGTTTTGGTACAACAGTACGGCTACCGGGAATGGACGGCCCGCTGGAAGTGGAGGTAGCGGTTTTGTAACAAATACTTGGATATGCGCATCTAATAACACAGCAGGTAAACTTGAGTTTTTTGTTTTTAATTACAGCGCAGCCTTGCCGATGTTTTCGTCAACATCTTCGACCGTGGCTTCGGACGGGGCATGGCATCATATAGTCTTAGTAAGAAGCACAAACACTTGGGCCATGTTTATTGATGGCACAAGACAAGGCAGTAGCGTTACTTCATCGGCCTCGTTTAACGGGACTTCTAGCGGGTTATATATTGGCTATAGCGGACTCACTGGTGAAACAGCCAATTCTTTTAGTGGATACATTAGTAACTTTAGGTTTGTAAACGGATCTGCTCAATATGACCCAACGCAAACAACAATAACAGTACCCAATTCCCCGTTAACGCCAGTTACTAATACGGCCATCCTTACCTGCCAATCCAATCGGTTTCTTGACACCAACACGCAAGTTGCCGCAAAGACAATCACAGTAAACGGGGCCCCCCGCGTCCAAGCATTCCAGCCGTTCTCCCCGGCGGCCTCGTACACCACTGCGCTGTATGGTGGGAGCGGGTATTTTAATGGCAGTGACGCTTATTTAACGTACAACCAGACATTTGCGCTAGGGACAAACGACTTTACTTTGGAGTTTTGGTTAAATATTCCTGTGGACGTTGCATATCCAACCAATTATTGGTTATGGGGTTGGAGAAACGGCACAAATAATTGCCCCGCATTATATCTCGCCGGAGTTTCTGGCGGTGGCAATACTTTAGTATTTACCGGGGGGGCCAGTAGTTTTCTTTCAAACCCTAATGCAATCCCAACCAATACTTGGACGCACGTTGCGATTGTTCGATCTGGTTTGGGGACAAACAACCTAAAAATGTATATAAACGGAGTTCAGGTCGCGCAATCCTCAACTACTCAAAGTTTTACATACACAGGAACTCAGCCGGTTGGAGCAAACCCATCTGGTGACGGCGGTTTATATCCTTCCAACGTATATTTTTCTAATTTCCGCATCGTCAACGGCACGGCGGTCTATACAGCAGCATTCACGCCACCAACCTCGCCGTTAACTGCAATCACAAACACGGCGCTCTTACTCAATTTCACCAACGCAGGAATCTACGACGCCGCCGCGCAGAACGTGATAACGACGGTTGGGGATGCTCAGGTTAGCACTGCAATTACTGCTAAGTGGCCTCCAACAAGCATAAGGTTTGATGGCACTGGGGATTATCTTAATGTCAGCGCTGGTTCTCCGCAAAGTTTAACTTTTGGAACCGGGGACTTTACGATTGAGTTTTGGGTTTACTTTACTAGCAACACTGGGCAGCAATGTTTATATGACGGAAGGGTCGCTGCGGGAGCATATCCTCTTTTATACACAAATGCTGGAGTTATTACTTACTATGTTGGTGGCGCCCCAGCAATTACCAGTATTCAACCGTCAACAGGCGTTTGGTATTTTATGTCTTTGATTAGAAGCAGCGGCACCACGCGGTTTTTTATTAACGGTACGCAATCTGGTGGTAGTTACACTGACTCTACCAATTACTTGGCTCCTCCAACATCTGGGGCAAGAGTTGGGGCAAACTTTGTAGGTGGTGATTTTTTGTTTGGTTACATTCAAGATTTCCGAGTTACTAAGGGTGTTGCCCGTGCCGCCACCCCTATCCCAACAGCAGCATTCCCAACGAGGTAACCATGCAAATCGCTAACCAAGACCTCATTATTAAAGACCACACTGAGTGGTTTCCTAACACTTCGTTCGGTGAGCGTGGGCCGTCTGTGGATTGGATCAAGTCCGAGGGCTACTACGTTATTACGGTGTGGAAGCCCTACGACCACGCAACAGAGAAGCTTGTATCTGCGGCTCCTCATCTGTATGACGGGATGTGCTGTTTGGTTGACGTTGAGCCGCTTACCCAAGAAGAGCTTGACCAGCGCGTGGCGACACAGTGGGCGGCAGTCCGTAGTGGGCGAAATCAGGCGTTGAAGGATAGCGACTGGACTCAGCTATCAGACTCCCCCGTTGATAAGGCAGCATGGGCAACCTACCGCCAGGCTCTGCGGGACATCCCCACTCAGGCTGATCCCTTTAACATCGTCTGGCCGGTGGTGTAAACATGGCCCAGGCAACCTTCACCCCGATCCAGCTCTATTACAGTGCCAACGGCGGAGCCACACCGTCTACTACAAACCTGGCGGCGGGTGAGCTTGCCATCAACACCGCGGACGGAAAGCTTTTCTATAAGGACAGCTCCGGCAACCTGCAGACGATCGCAACGAAGGCGGCCGCGACCAACCCCATTGCGGTAAGCACCGGCGGGACAGGCATCCAGACGCTCACACAGGGCGGTATTGTTTACGGCGGGGCCACGACCTACCTCTTTACTGCAGTCGGCACCACGGGCGATCTATTGAGTTCTAACGGTGCAGGCGCCCCTACCTGGGTTACCCCGACAAACTTAAATACGAACTCGGCGATCGTCAAGCGGGACTCCTCGGGCAATTTTGCCGCTGGAACAATCACCGCATCTCTTACCGGGACCGCCAGCACAGCAACCAACATAGCAAACGGCGCGGCAGGCTCTATCCCCTACCAATCGGGTGTTGGCGCTACCACGTTCGTTCCTGCAGGGTCTAGCGGCACCGTCCTCACGATGTCCTCTGGCGGCGTTCCTACATGGGCCACGGCGGGCGCTGCAACCTCAGCCTCAAACCTCTCTGGCGGTACCGCTGGCGCTGTCGTCTATCAGTCTGCACCGAACACGACGGCATTCCTAACTGCAGGTAGTTCTGGCCAAGTGCTGACACTAACATCGGCCCAGATTCCTGCATGGACAACGCCAGGCGCGGTGACCTCGGTGGCCAATCTCTCTGGCGGTGCGGCTAACAGGATCCCTTATCAGAGCGCGGCCAGCACAACCACCTTCATCGACGCCCCCACGGTATCTAGCTACCTCAAATACACCGGCAGCGCCTTTGCCTGGGCCAATCCTGTTACGAGCGTCTCCGCCGGCACCGGGATGAGTTTCACGACGATCACCGGAACCGGCAGCGTTGCGGTAGACACCACTGCAGTCGCTACGTTCGCCAATGCCGGAACCTTCACCGCTACACAGACATTTGCCGGATCAAGCAGCGTTCCGTCCATGATCCTGGACAACGCACTCGAGATCTGTACGGTTACGGGTTCTGCGGCGTCTGGTGCCCTTGATATCGACATTTCCACGCAGTCGGTAATCTTCTACAACACCGCCACCACAAATCCATGGTCGCTTAACTTCCGTGCAAGCAGCGGTACACCACTAAGTTCCTTCATGAGCCAGGGACAGTCGGTAACGGTTGCCGTTCTTGCCCAGATCGGTGCGGTAACTAACGCCTTTAACAGCGCATTGTCGGTTGGTGGATCAGCGGTGACGATTGACGGCGTGGCTCCTGCTGCATTGAGGTGGCAGGGTGGAACTGCGCCTACAACGGGCAACGCAAACAGCATCGACGTATACACCTACACCATCATCCGTACAGGGCCATCCTCATACACGGTATTGGCCTCCCAGACCAGGTTCGCCTAATCATGCCTGTACTTGCGACATTAGGTGCGGCGTCCACTCGAGGGTTTGGCGGTTTTTATGCAACCACAACAATCTCTGGAAGTAGCTGGATAGCCAAAGCTGGGCAATACCTTTATGAGACCTCATTTGACGGAACCAATAACCTTTACAGTATTGGGACTTTGGGTTTGGTTATCAAAACAGCCTCTGACGGTAGTGCTACATGGAAAAAGACGATTACCACCGGCGGGTTGCAAGTTACTTGGTATAAAATTGCAACTGTATCGCCAAGTGTAATTTATGCTATTGGGTCCTACTTTCAATCTGGACCTGGAAACATTCCTTTCTTTGCCATTTTGAATAATGACGGGAGCGTGGCGTCCGCAAGATCCATTACAACCAGCGGGAGTCTTTCCAAGCTAGCAATCTCAAGTAGCGGTTCTATATACACCTCTGGCTACATGACCACGATAAATGGCGGAACAGTTTTAGTCGACCATTGCTTTAGAATTGTAAATGGCGCCATAACAACAAAAAGATACTACAACAATGCGGCAGAGGTAAATTTTGGTTTTATTGGGTTTGGAAGTTCTGATTCTGCCTATTTAGGGGGCGATGTTTCAACAACCCCTTTAATGAAAATAAATTCAAGCTTTTCAGTTTTGTGGAAGGCGTTTTCTTCTTCTTTTGATGCGCTTGCCGTTGTTGAGTCTAACGCTGACCTTTATGTTGTTGGGAGATATGAAACAGGCCCTCTCCTTTATGTTATGAAGCTCAACGCTAGCACCGGCGCATTTGTTTGGGCAAGGACATTATCAACATCAAATCGCGCTGTTTGCGTTGCTGTAGATAGCTCTTCAAACGTATATGTTGGAGGCAGAACCGCAAGCAACGGCATTATCCTAAAGGTTGACAGCAGCGGCAACTTGGTTTGGCAGAGAAGCGTTTCTATAGGCGTCAACTCTCAAATTACGTCAATTTCTGTAAATACAACAAACAACACAATTTATGCGCTGTCTTCGCCCACCTCTACAAGTAACAATTATTCGTTTATTTTGTCTATCCCGACTGACGGATCTTTAACCGGGACCTATTCAGTTGGCGGGTCTTCCGTTACCTATGCAAGCACATCGGAGACTTTAAGCGCTCTGACTCCAACCTTTACATCGCCAGCGTTTTCTTTTACCACGTCAACGCTTGCCGATGCCAGTAGAGCTACAACTGTGGCTACAGCAACCCCTAGCTATGACCTAACCACTGTTCCATGAGATGACTAATATGGTTACCGTATCTGACATCGATCACAAAATTGATGCCCACGTTGACGTATGCGCCGTCAGATATGAGGGGATTGAGAAAGAGATGCGCGGCGTCCACGCACGAATCAAGCGGCTTGAGCAGGTATTTATTACAGGCGCCGGGGCTATTATTGGCCTGCTTGTGACGATCATATTAAAGTTTCAGGGGTGAGTTGTCACTGGTGTAAAATTCGCTCGGGCGCTTGCCCAGTCAACTTTAGGGGATTTTCATGGACGATTTGATCATTGAGGTTATTGATGGTTCAACGCCGCTTGAGGCCTTGAATTCTTTGTTTTCTGTTTCGTTCGCTGTTGCCGCTGAGAATGGCATCAATGAGTACACCTTGACCCGTTTGTTTGATGCTCAGATATCTGCTCATTTTGAGATCGCAGACAAGACTGAAGAAGACGAGGGCGAGGACGGCGAAGACGAAGGCGACGAGTAAGGACGGGGCCCTGGTGGTGAGCTGCCGGGGCCAAATCAAGGGGCAGACATGGAGATTGCTGAACTTTTCCTTAAAGCCTGGCCGGTGTTGCTGGGCCTTGTCACGCTCATTATTGTGCTGTCCAAGCTTGATCTGCGGGTTGCCGTGCTTGAGGAAAAGGTAAAGAGCGCCTTTGAGATCATCAACAAGATGAAGGACAAGCAATGAGCGAAAAACTTGAGGCCAAATCGCAGTTGATTGAAAAGACTGCGTTTGCTGTCCTTCCTATCTTGTTCACGTGCGTAGTCTATTTGATGTCTGCTCTAGACAAGTTGACTCATGAGGTCACTGTACTTAACGCTAAAATCTCCCTCGTTGTTACATCCGACAACAAGCAGGCCGTTAACTCTGGCGCGGAATTAGCAAGAGAAAAATTGCGGCAAGAGCTTGAGAAAGAGATTCAGCGCAACCGCGACATGATTCATGACAATCAGAAGCACATTAGTATCATCGAAGACCGCATGGCGAGGAAATAATGGCTGACTTCAATCCTGCTTTTGAGAAGATGATCGTCGACGAAGGCGGTTACGTTTTACACACTGTTTCGGGTGATACTGGGGGGATGACCTATGCTGGAATTGCGCGAAACCCAAACCCTAAGTGGCCTGGCTGGAACCTCATCGACCACAACGAAATTGACAGCCCGCTCCTTACTGGGATGGTGCGTGGGTTTTATAAGACTGAGTTTTGGGACCGTATCCGAGGGGATGAAATTACGAACCAAGTTGTTGCCGAAAACCTCTTTAACTTCGGCGTAAATACCGGGATAAAGATTGCGGTCAAGTTGGCGCAGTTGATTGTTGGTGCTACTCCAGACGGCACAGTTGGCGATGTCACGCTGCAGAAATTTAACAGTATTGATGGCGAGGCGTTCAAAAAGTCCTACGCACTAATGAAGATTACTCGTTACGCCGACATCTGCAATAAAAACAAAACGCAGTCTAAGTTTCTGTTGGGCTGGATCAACCGTACTCTTAAAGGGCTTAAATAATGGATCTGATGGGTATTGGCTCTATTATTGAAGGGGTTGGGAAAATTGCTGGGGACCTCGTTACGACGGACAAAGAACGCCTCCAGATGGCGCTGGAAGACCGGAAACTGGACCTGGAAGAAAAGAAAATTGACCAGGCCACCGACCTTGCCCAGGTGGATATCAATAAAATCGAAGCGGCGTCTACTAGCATATTTGTCTCTGGCTGGCGCCCTGCTGTCGGTTGGGTTGGGGTGCTTGGCCTCGCTTACCAATTCCTTGGCTACCCCCTGATGCAATGGATTTGGGCGTTTGGGCAGGGGGTAGAATGGATCCCTGCAGGCTTGGCTGCGCCCCCAGACCTTCAAGTTGAGCAGCTGATGACTTTACTTGCTGGACTACTTGGGTTTGGCGGGATGCGCAGTTTTGAAAAGCACAAGGGCGTCGCCGCAAAATAAGGAAGTGTCATGGCCGTTGAGATGACGTATGCGAGTTTGGTGACAGATATCTCTTCGTACTTAGAGCGTACTGACACGGCCACGCTTGAGAAGATCCCGACCTTCATTATGCTGGCGGAGCAGGTTATTTCTACGGAGATCCAGTTCCTGGGCAACTTGACGGTTGTGACTAGCACGATGAACGTCGGAGAGCCGATTATCGTTAAGCCGGCAAGATGGCGTAAAACCGTATCCATCAACCTGATTGACAACAGCCAGCGTCAACCGGTTTTCTTGCGTAAGTACGAGTATCTGAGGAATTACTGGCCTAACGCCACTCAGAGGGATACGCCCGTATATTACTGCGACTACGACTATACACACTGGCTGGTGGCTCCGACCCCTGATTTGGCTTACAACTACGAGGTCCTGTACTACGAGCGGGTGCAGCCACTGGACGTTACGAATCAAACGAATTGGTTTACCCAGTACGCTCCCCAGGCGATGCTGTACGGCAGTCTTCTGCAGGCGATGCCGTTTTTAAAGAATGATGAGCGGATCCCGATGTGGCAGGCGCAGTACGATCGGGTAATTGCCACACTTAAAGCAGAGGACGTTGCCAGGATTGGTGACCGTCAAACAGTCGTGAGGGATTCATAATGAGTTTTATTAGCCCGTTTACCGGCGACGTCATCCAGCCTACCGACGTCTCCTACCGCAGCATCTCTCTGACGGCTAATACGACGCTTTCCTGGCCGGTTAATGGTAACGCCTCGGGTGATGTGATTGCCCGCATCATGGACGTTTCTGCGACCACTGCAGGGCTGGCGATCACCCTCCCAGCCGCGAACCAGGCCTCTGTCGGTCAGGATAGCCTAATCCGCAACACTGGCGCAAATTCTTTTAACGTAGTGGACAACGCGGGTGGGGCGGTGGCTACGATCGCCGCTGGACAGGCCCGTTACATATATATCACCACGAACACGACCGCCGCCGGAACCTGGGGCTCTATCGCTTTTGGTGTTGGGTCTTCTAACGCCGATGCCGCCACTCTTGCTGGGTACGGTCTCAAGGCCATCTCCTCCACTCTTAATACTGCGCACCAGGTCAACACGTTCTCTAATGCCTATACGACGGTTGCGGCAGATAGGGCGGATACTTTTGTCTGGACGGGCGGCTCAAACACCCTAACGCTTACCTCGGCCGTTACGCTTGGTAATGACTGGTTTATCTTGGTTCGTAACGGTGGCAGCGGCAACCTTTCTGTTGCACCGAGTTCTGGCCAGTTGATTGACGGCGCAAATTCGATTTCTTTGGCTCCCAGTGACTCGTGCATGATTTGCTGCTCTGGGGCCGCTTTTTATACTGTTGGACTGGGCAGAAGCACTCAGTTTAACTTTACGCAGTTGACGAAGGCGGTCTCTGAGGGGACGTATACCCTGACCGCCACAGAGGCCGCTAACGTCATTCAGAAATACACCGGGACGATCATTAACCCTGTGACGGTGGTATTGCCGCAGACGATCCAGGTTTACTACGTTACGAATCAGTCAAGTGGCTCAATCACCTTCACGACTGGGGCCGCCGGTGCTGCAACTGTATCGGTTCCTGGCAGCCAGCAGGTTATCTTGCTCTGTGACTCGGTGAACCTCTTTAATGCCTCCACGATCGCTGTTGGTGGCTCATCGGTTTCTCTTGTAAATGGCTCAGTGGGTTCGCCTTCTTTGGCCTTTTTGTCTGAGGCCTCAACTGGGATGTACTACGTTGGCACCGGTGAGATTGGCCTGGCCATACTTGGTATCAAGCGGTTTGGTCTTAGTGCAACCGGGCTAACGATTAGCGGCTCCGGCACATTCACGGGCGGGGTATCTGGCGGAGTATTCTGAGATGACTAATAAGGTTTTTTCTTTAGATACTCAGCCGGGTGTACAGCGCGACGGGACGATCTTCGACAAAAACTACTACACCGACGGGCGTTGGGTAAGGTTTCAGCGCGGCAGGCCCCGTAAGATCGGCGGGTACCGTATGCTCTCTGACCAGCTTACCGGGCCCTCTCGAGGGATGTGGTCCAACGCCACAAACGGTATCAACCAGATCTTCTCAGGCTATAGCGGTGGCCTGCAGGAGCTGGTGATCGACAACAACGGAAACGGTCAGGGTATCCAGAACTTTACGCTGTCTAACTTTACCGCTAGCGCCAACAACCTCTGGCAGTTTGATGGGTTCTATGACGTTGGCGGTAACGGCGTAGGCTCCATCGTTGCTCACCCAGGGCAGAACCTTGCCGCGGTTGATGGTTCGGTTAATACGCCTGTGCTGATTGGCGACATTAACGGAACCACGATGTCCAAGATTGGTGTTTTTACGGCGTCTATTACTGGCAACAATACGAACGTAGTAACTCTGGCCGCCGCGAATGTATTGGTTGGGGTAGGCCAGACGATGACCGGCACCAATGTCCCGGCTAATACGGTTGTCTTAGGTGTTAACACTACATCGGTGACTGTTAGCAACGTCGTCCCATCTGGAACCATTACGGCCACGTTTGACAACAACGTAGACGTCTCTGGGGGTGTGGTCTCGCTGCACCCTTACATCTTCGTCTACGGCAACAACGGATTCCTCAAAAATTGCTCGGCCGGGAACCCTTCAAATTGGGTTGGATTAGATTCAAACGAGGTTAACGTTGCCACTGGAAAGATTGTGCAGGGGCTGGCCGTTCGAGGCGGTAGCAACTCCCCATCTGGCTTGTTTTGGAGTCTGGATAGTCTAATTCGCGTCTCTTATATTGGCGGCGCTGGTACCCCCCCTCAGTTTTGGCGCTATGAGACGGTCTCGGGTCAGTCTTCTATTATGTCTAGCCAGTCTGTGGTTGAGTACGACGGAATTTATTATTGGTGTGGCGTTGACCGATTCCTGCTCTACGGCGGGACGGTTAAGGAGATCCCTAACGACTTCAACCAGAACTACTTCTTTGACAACCTTAACTATTCGCAGAGGCAGAAGGTCTGGGCGACAAAGGTGCCACGGTTTGGCGAGATCTGGTGGTTTTACCCTCGAGGGACGTCAACTGAGTGCAACGACGCGGTGATCTTTAACGTCCGCTCTGGGGCATGGTATGACGCTGGCCAGGCTTTAGGGGCCCGCAGGAGTGCCGGGTACTTCTCTATGGTCTTCCCGTACCCGATTATGGCTCAGTCAACCACAATCCCAAGTACGCAGGTATTTGTGGGCGACTACACAACGGTGAGCGGGAGTGTCTGGTTAAATGCAGACTTTGCAAGCGCCCTGGCGGACCCTCTTCAAGTCATTACCGGCACCAACATCGCGGCTAATACTACCGTCGTTTCGGTTGTTTCGAATAGCCTAAAGACGGTCGGTGCCTTGACGGGTGGCTCTAGCTATACGCCGGGGACGTACAATGCAACTGCATTATCTGGTGGCGGTGGCTTCGGTGCAACGGCAAACATAGTCGTAGGTGGCGGAGGTTCTGTTACCTCGGTGACGATCGTCAATAGGGGCTCTGGGTACGTTATTGGGGCGGTGTTGACGGCGACTATTCCTGGAGGAGCTGGCTTCTCTGTTCCTGTTAGTGAGGTTTATGTCCAGAGCATTCAGATGTCAATTGCGGCAACTGGATCGGGAACCCAGACGCTAACGTTTAGCTCTCCACTGAATCGAATTCGCGTCTACCAGCACGAGTACGGTGTTAATGAGGTAACTGGCCAGGACTCCGCGGCAATTGAGTCCTACTTTGAGACAAACGACCTGGGCTGGGTATCAGGAGGCCCTGCAGCACCGGCTCCTGTTCCTGGGCAGGCTGGGGTAGCCGGAGACAACAAATGGCTGCGCCTAGAGCGGGTGGAGCCTGATTTTGTACAGACTGGGGACATGAGCCTGGTAATCACGGGAAGACCTTACGCACAATCCGCCGATGCAACGTCTGGGCCCTATGTGTTTGGGCCTGATACGGGAAAAATTGACATGAAGGAGCAGAGGCGGGAGATGAGGCTGCGTTTTGTTAGCAACGTGGTGGACGGCAACTACCAGCTCGGGAAGGTGTTGCTAAGTGGAGATGTCGGCGACGTTCGGGGGTATTGATGGCTGTTTTATATGACCCGCGCTATCATACTTTTGTCTCTTGGGCTGACTTGATGGTGGAGCAGTTCGCCAGTAACCAGCTTGAGATACCAAACCAGAAGACTGATTGGCGGCAGTGGGGTCGAGGCCTCAAGGCTATCGGAGTCTTTGCGAACGAAGCCATTCCAGATCCTGATCAGTATGGAGACTGGTCGGACTGGGCCTCTGCACTTATTAACACGATGAATGGAAATGTCTGACACTATTTTTGTTGGTATCTCATCCTATCGCGACCCGTTACTAGCCCACACAATCAAAAGCGCCTTAGACCACGCAAAGTACCCAGAGAGGCTTAGGTTTGGCATTGTTGAACAGGAGGTCCTGGAGCACCGCATAAACCCGAGTGCCTTCTTTGGCGCAGACATAACCTACATTGCAATAGACCCGACGGCCTCGAGGGGCGCCTGCTGGGCTCGGTCCATTCAGATGTCGCTGTACAACGACGAGGATTGGCTGCTGCAGTGCGACTCCCACACCATTTTTGGGGATAACTGGGACGAGTATTTTGTTGAGATGAGCAAAATTCTGCGCATGAGCAACAAGAAGTGTTTGATCTCTAGCTATCCTCGAGGGTTTACCTTTAAGAACGGGAAGTCGGCGCCGGTTGCTGATGATGGCAAGGTCATCGGGCACGTTTGTACAAAAGACGCATCGTTTGATTCCGGGACTCCAGTGACTTCAATCCACCCTATTGGAGTAGACTCTTTGGTTCCTGTGAGGGGGTTTTTTATTGGCGCAGGTTGCATTTTTGCGCCAGGAAAGTTTGTCTACGATGTCCCGTACGACCCCTATCTTTACTTTAATGGTGAAGAGCACTCCTTGTCAGTTCGGGCTTTTACGCATGGGTGGGATGTTTACCATGCCCCAGCGATGCCGATTTATCACTTGTTTGAAACTAATGACGGCGACAGCTACAGGAAAAAACATTGGTCGGAAGATGAAGAGGAAGATCGTAAGTTAAAATGGGGAACTTTGGATGTGAGAGCCAAAATGCGCCTTTCTGCAATGTTGTTTCGCAGCGAAGATGTCGGGCGGTTTGGCTTGGGCAACGTTAGGACTTTAGAGCAATTTGCAGAGTTTTCTGGGATTGACTACAAGAATAAAATAATCCACGAGAAGGCTCGAAAAGGAACCTGGGAGTAATTGAGATGGCATTAGCGCAAGACGAAAATTTACAAGACACAAAAGATTCGTCTGCAACGGCAATAAACTCTGCCCTTTTCCGTTTGACCAGTCAAATTGACATGGCTAAACAAATTGGGTATGACACCTCAAAATTAGAAGCTTTAAAAGACAATCTAACACCAGAAAAATTTGACCAAGCGTCATTTAATAGTTCTCTAGGTGCAGAATATTCAAAAATGACAAGCACGGCCGGCGGGCAGTCTTATGCTCGAGCTGGTCAGCTACGAAATTTGGCTAGATTTGAAGGTGATTTTGATTGGAGATATGCTCCATACGCCGATCAAATTGTTAAAGAGTTTGGCCAAGAGACGCCCTACACAGCAGCAATGGCGATGCATTTGGCGCAAGACTATGGCGTCACATCACTTCGCGACCTCAGCTTTGACAAAAAAACAATACCGGGATACACAGACTACAATTTAAACCCCGATAGTCCGACGGAAATTCCGGACAAAGAGGTGCCTGTTGTCACAATAAAAAGCACCGGGAAGGTAATTCCAAACAATTTTGCTTCATACGACAACGGCGGTACAAACAAAAACGGCGGGGCTACATTCCGTTTTTCTTGGGATTTGAATCCTGACGGCACCCCGACAATTAAAACGGATGCCAACCCTCGGGCCGGTGGGTTTGTCAATGATTTTGTTAAGCCAATACTCCCATACGCCGCGCTCTTCATTCCGGTTATTGGGCCTCAGGTTGGCGCATCACTGCTTGCTGGGACTGCGTTCGCTGGAAACGCCGCCTTATCTGCCGCAGTAGGGAATGCCGTTCTTAATCTTGGCGTTCAAGCGGCAGCCGGGAATATTAAAAACCCTAGCGATGCATTAAAGATTTTTGCAGCTGCCGGAGTTTCTGCGGCCGTAGCACAAGCGGCAAACCTAGTAAGTCCAGAGGGGCCTCCAACACCTGGCGCATACACAACGGACGCCGGTAAGCTTATTGACGGCATGACTGGCGGGGCCATTACAGGAAAGCTCGCTGACATTGTGGGCGGCGCTGTACAGGGTGGGCTAACGGGGCTCGCAACGAACACAGATCCAGTTAAAGCGGCAATTATGGGCGGTACAGCCAGGCTCTCCGGAGTTCTTGGCCAATCAATCGCTACATCAACTGGGAACCAGGCTCTAGGGAATTCTGTAGCTGTCGCCCTTAATACTGCGGTGACAACTGGAAGATTGGACACTGCCATATCAAAAGGTGGAATAGCAGGCCTAAATACAATTCTCAATGAGACTTTGGATAGCACAGCGAGGGAGCAGAAGCTTACGCCGAGTCAAACCAAAGCCCTAAAAGCTGGCGGAGCCCTTGCATTACAAACGATTATTTCTGGAACTCCGAATCCTCAGCAGGCTATACAAACAATAGTCACTACGCTAAAGAACGACTACGACGCAAACAAAAAAACACTGCCTTTAAAACAATCAGACTTAACGCCAGGCAAAGTTGCCTCTGGACCGTTAACAGTTTCTGATGCAGATGGGAACCTCAATTTGGGTTCTCTATATGTAAGCTCAATTCCAACGAATTATTCGGATTTTGTTAAGTTTGCTTCGGCGAATACTGGAACAATGTCTGATGTGTCGATAGCGCTTCCGACGGTTGTAGTTCAAGGCAATACAGATGTAGACCCAGGTTCTTTTTTCAAAAGCCTGGCTGAAAGCGCAGCGGACGCTATGGGTCTCAACGGCCCTTCGGACAAAACAGCGGCAGACGTAGGTCAGCAGCTATTTAACGGCATCGTATGGCTTGCCAAGAACGCCCCTAAAGACGATCCAAAAAACCCCGTCAATGATTTGATGCGGAGCGTGACTTACACCGTTCTTTCTGGCGGTGTTGATTCCCTTGGTGCTGTTAATGCCCTCAACGGAGTATTAAAAACTTTAGGCGTAACAACAGAAGGTGGATCGTTAGATCAATTTTCAAAACGTGTAGGTATCTTGTCAGATGCCCTGACTCCGCCGGCAGCAAAAGCCCAAGAAGAGGCGTTTGCAAAAGAGTGGGCGAACGTAAAAAGCGCAAAAGATGTTTTGACTGTGCTTGCCAAGGCGCCGTTTAACTACCCACTAGCGACTTTAAAACAAGTTATCTCAGAGATTGGGGAAGAGGGGCTTCAGCTTGCAGTTACTGGCGGCGCCGCGGGAGTTGCAAAACTTCTTTCTTCCAGCATGAAGGTTGGTGCGTCAATTGGAAGAAAGGCCGACTTTGCATATGAGGTTGCTGAAGCCGCCGGTGGAGCCGCCAACGATGCAGCTCAGAAGAGGGCTGAAGTCTTACAAAAAGACCTGGCCTCAGGAAAGATAACCCAGCAGCAGTTTAATACTGAAGTTGAAGCCGCGAGAGCAAAAGGTGCCCTGGCTGGGTTGGTGGTGGGGACGGTCGCCGGCAAGGTCCCAGATCTTCCTAGGGTAACTGACGCAGCAACATCCAGCACTCTTAATAAGGTAGTGGCCAATACGCTCATTGCAACGGCGAATGTGATTGGCAAAGAAGGCATCCCAGCGGCAGCAACCGATTATCTTACGGCGGTCGCTGCTGGAAAAGATGTAAGTGCGCTTGACCTTTTGAAAACAGGGGCGCTGGATTCTGCTTTAAGTAAAGCAACAAGCAGTTCGATGACCGCGACCGGCAAGGCTAGGGATGCCGGGGTCAGCATATACAACTCTTTCAAAGACACGGGGATTGATTCCAACAAAACCTTTGATACCGCTGATGCTAACGTCAGGTCCTTAATAAAGAGCGGCGGGAACATTGGCTCGTTAACTTCAAAGGTAAGCGATTCGTTTGCCAACGGCGGTGTCCTGCCTGAAATTGCAGACATCGCTGCGAAGAGATATGTTGGCGGAGCGGTTGACAAGGTTCTTTACGACACCCTCAAGAAAAACAACGTCGCAGAAGACAAGATTGACGCCATCATTGGATCGGTCACGGATTCTATTTCAAAAGGCGGAAAGACAGACGACATAATAAATAACTTCAACTCCGCGCTTCAGAAAAACGGCATTGATTTGAAGGCCTCAGACTCTGCGCAGACAGAACTTTTTGGAACTAGCAAGCAACAAAAAGAAGCAGAGCAATACGAAAAGCGTGTTTTTGATTTTGTCGCTCAGGGAAACTCGGTTACTGATGCTCAGAAAAAAGCACAGAATGAACTTGGACTAACGTCCGATTGGGTTGACTGGAACGAATCAAGAAAGCCGGCTACTACAGTCAAGCCGGAGGTTACGGTCACCCCAGAAATTACGGTTACTCCAGAAGTTAGGGTTACACCTAAGCCTATACCCTATGCATCTCAAGATCAAATAAAGGATGCCTATAAAAATGCAGGGTTGTCAATCCCAACCGTTTTGCCAAGAATAAGAACCGACCAGCTTGATGGTTTTATTGCATTAAAAAAAGCAGGGGCAGATACTAGCGCGACAAATATTGCAAAGGTGGCCGGCAAGACCGGGGAAGACCTTACCCTTGCGGCAAAAGCAATAAAAGATGCTGCAAAACCGTCTGCTATAGACATTAAGGCAGCGTTTACTAAAGCGTATACAGATAGAGGCCTTCCCGCGCCCACTGCAATAAATATGGCGGCATTAAAAGATGCTACCTATAAAACTCTTGACGAAAAGGTCGCTGCTCTTGCTAACGTTGAAAAAGCTAAGGCCGATTTAAAAACAAACAATTTGCCTGCGACTGCTGAGAATATTGCAAAGCTAACAGGCAAGACCGGTGCAGATTTAACCAGCGCCATAAAAGCAATCAAGGACTTCTCTTCTGTTTCGGCGGCGGATTACAGAAGCGCCATAAACAAGGCCTACACAGATAGGGGGATGAAGGCTCCTACTAGCTTAAGCTTGGCCGGATTAAGCGGGATCAAATACAAAGACCTCGATGCAAAGGTAGCTGGGATCGCCGATGCAGCCAAAGCCGCTGCTGATAGGGTCGCTCCGAAGCCAGAAATTACCGTTACTACTAAACCAGAAGTTACGGTTACTACTAAGCCAGAAGTTACGGTTACTACTAAACCAGAAGTTACGGTTACTACTAAGCCAGAAGTTACTGTTACTCCATCAGTTACGGTTACTACTAAACCAGAAGTTACGGTTACTATTAAACCAGAAGTTACTGTTACTCCATCAGTTACGGTTACTACTAAACCAGAAGTTACGGTTACTACTAAGCCAGAAGTTACGGTTACTACTAAACCAGAAGTTACTGTTACTCCATCAGTTACGGTTACTACTAAACCAGAAGTTACGGTTACTATTAAACCAGAAGTTACTGTTACTCCATCAGTTACGGTTACTACTAAACCAGAAGTTACGGTTACTACTAAGCCAGAAGTTACGGTTACTACTAAACCAGAAGTTACTGTTACTCCATCAGTTACGGTTACTACTAAACCAGAAGTTACGGTTACTA
>Ga0209087_1000081_pt1 | contig 56219 bp, 72 predicted proteins | sample S_130805_EF_Meta_FD_187321 | JGI IMG/M metagenome (GOLD analysis project Ga0209087, IMG submission 187321) | Freshwater microbial communities from Lake Simoncouche, Canada to study carbon cycling - S_130805_EF_MetaG (SPAdes) (version 2) | ecosystem: Environmental > Aquatic > Freshwater > Lake ... | reverse complement strand
GTTTTACCGCAGCATTCTTTTTCAGGATCCGGCTTCGGCTCGGGCTCTGGCTTTGATTGATCCGAGTAAAAGACCTCGTCGTTTTCAACGACACCACTCTGAGTGACGCCGCCATTGACAACCACGTTAGCTTCCATCTCAGCCAACCCGGTTGTTGCTGGTCGTGTTGATGGGGCTGGCAGTCTGGGTTCCAGAACCAAAGTTGATAGCCTGATTGGTAGCACGAATGCTCTGACTTGCGTCGGCAATCATGTGGTACAGACGATCGAACTGGGTTTGTTGCTGCTGCTGCGATTGAGCTTGGTTCACGGTCTGCGTAACAGTGACTTCGGTATCGCGAGCATGACGCTGAGCACGATAGTCCCCACGCAGCTCAATGATGGCGGCATTAGCCTCTGCCAGTTGACGGTTCAACGTGTCCTGGTAGTTGCTGGTGATCAGGGCACGAGTCTTCTCACCATCATTTGTGATGTTGGTGTTGGTCGCGTTGATCATCTGCATGAGCGCAACAGTGTTTGCGTTCACGGCGTCTTTCGTACCGTCAATGCGATTGGCCAGGGAGCCAGTCACGTTGTTCAGTTGACTGACGATCGCGGCAGATTGCTGAGCTTGAGAAGCCTCCATTGCCGCAGTGGATACGGCAGTAGCTTTGTCAACAGCGCCAATTGCTTGCATCAAGTCCATGTTGGCTTGGTTTTGTTCGGGCGGGTTGCGCAGAACGGCGCCGCCAACAACGCCGGCACCATCAGTGCCATTGCCGAACAGACCGCCATTGCCTTGGCGCAGAAGCGAACCAAGGATAAGGCCACCGATAAGCCCGCTGCCGCCGCCACCAAACATACCATCGCCTCCGCCACCTTTGGTAGCCATAGACATCAACATCGGGCCAAGCCCGTCCATTCCGGAAGAATCAGACATTGTTTATCTCCTAAACCGTCAACGCGACGGCAAGGTGATTGAACGATAGATGCCAGACCGCAACCATACGACTGAGGTATGCCTGACCAAGGTATAGGAAGAGCCAAATGGAAGAGCCACAGTTAACGCCAAGACAACGCTCAGTTCTGGATGAGGTCTGCAAAGGCAGATCCAACAAAGAAATAGCGCGAGCCCTTGGTATGGCTGAGGTTACAGTAAAGCTGCACCTGACAGATATATTCAAATCCATTGGGGTTAAGACACGGGCTCAAGCGATGGTTGCATACAGCAAATCACCAATAGAAATCAAGGATCCATTCAAGCCGCTCACAGAGCTAGACATCCTGAGAGAATTTACCAACATCACGTTCAGCAATATGGACCTAGCGTGGGCCGACCGAGTCATCAAGTTCGGGCACGCAATTGAGGCAAGAATAAAGGAGAGAGACTTCCCCTCTTCCTCGTAGCCCCGCTATGCCCCTCCCCTATAGAGGGAGGGGCTTCGCTCTTTCTATGTTCCCCTGTTTCTAACCGCTGCTTCTTTGTTTCTTCTCTATTCGTGGCCCGCTAAAGCGGGCCGTTTTATTTCTAAGGAGAACTCATGTCATACGTGGCAATGCTTGATCGACTCGATGGATCGGTTGAGACAACGCAAAAAATCATCGACGAGTACGCTGAAAAGTTGGAAGAGGACAGCGGAGAGGCGACTGAAGGGCTGGAGCTCATGCTCAACCGCTACGTCACACTTTGCGGCGAGTTGGAAACCGCTGCATATCGTTACACCCGAGCCGTTTCTCTTGAAGATCGGGATCAACTGAAGTCCGTTCATGATGAACTGTTTCTGAAAGTTAGCAAACTCAAAACTTTGTTTTATGGAATAAAGAATAGGGTAAGCAGCCATCAATGCATGATGCCTTGGCTTTTGATTCGTGTTCGAGCCGACAACTGCCTACAAGAAAAGTCAATTCGTAGACTACGCGATTTGATAAGCACAGTTTCAGATGCAGAAGACTACGACGAGTGCTTTCAATGGCTTGACACAGAGTTCAACATAGTTTCGTGTGACCACTGCGATGGCTACGAGTTTGCTGAGATGGAAGCTTCAACATATGGAGACGGAAATGTTTGCCGTAACTGCATCGACAATGGCGAATACGTCTGGGCAGATTACTACGAAACATATCTCTACAACGAGGTAGCAATTTGGGCTCTTGATGAATCAGGAAGCGAAGTCAAAATTCATCGTGAAGATCCCGACTTTCACTACGACGAGGGTCGTGGATGCTACGTTCACGAAAACTATGTTCCGCCAGCGCCTCCGGTCATTGGCTCATACCACTCGAGCAAGAAAAAGTTTCAGCCTCAGCACGACGAATGGTCTACGAACTTTTCTCGTTGGTTTGGCGTTGAGCTAGAGGTTGAGACTAGGGTTGGCGATCGACACGATCACGCTAGGCGTTTGAATGAAGTCATCAACGGCGGAGTTATTGGGAACAAAGTTTTCTTCGAGCATGACGGTTCTTTGAACGACGGCTTTGAAATCATCACGCAGCCGTTCTCTTTGCCGGCGCATGAAAGACTCTGGCAGTTTCTCAATGACCGAGATGCTGTGCGCGGTCTTCGTTCGCACAACACTTCGACTTGCGGTCTTCACGTTCACATCACCAAAGCGGAGATGACTCAGATGCAGATCGCCAAGATGGTGACTTTCATCAATGATCCAGCAAACGAACCGCTGATTAAAGCTGTTGCTCGGCGCTATGCGACCGGCTATTGCAGGATCAAGAAGAAGACCATCGAGGATGCAATGGATAGCGAGGATCGGTACGAGGCGTTGAACATCACGCCCAGCCGAACCATCGAGCTGCGAGTCTTCAGGGGTTCTTTGAAGTACGACTCAGTCATGTCTGCCATCGAGTTCTCAAATGCAATAGTTGAGTTCACTGCCGGAAAAAGGTTTGGTCCTACCGAGCTGACGATGGATAACTTCATGACGTTTGTGAATGCCGAGCTATACAGCAGCACAAACAATCTGCGTCCTTATCTGGATCGCAGGATGGAGATCGTGCGAGTCAACCCCGATGTCACGGATCCGAATCCGGAAGAGACCATCGAAGAGAACAACTTCACCGCTTAATCAAAAAGGAATAGCTAATCATGTGTCTTCTCGTTCAACAGCCCGCCTCCACCAGCTTCACCGACGACTTCTTGGCTGACGTCTACGCCAAGAACAAAGACGGACTCGGCGTCATGTATGCCGAGGATGGCAAGGTGCATGTCTTCAAGTGCCTGCCGACCAGCGCACAAGAGTTCATTGACTTCTACCGCAAGCATGCCGACGGCAAGGACTGCGTGTGGCACGCTCGCATGCAGACGCACGGCGACATCGACTTTGACAACTGCCATCCCTATAAGGTGACTGACGACATCTGGCTGGCACACAACGGCATCCTTTCGATGGGTAACGACAGCGACACCAAGCGCTCGGACACTTGGCACTTCATCAACTTTGTGTTGCGGCCAGCTCTGATTGCTGATCCAAAACTTATCCATGACGCCAGCTTCCAGGCTTACATGGGATCGATGATCGGCAGCGGAAATAAGTTTGGCATCGTTACCGGCAGCGGCGACGTTGTTCTTATTAACCGGAAGTCGGGCGTTGAGTTTGTGGGGGCTTGGCTGTCGAACACGTACGCGTGGTCGCCATCCAAGTTTGGCTTTTATCAGACGCCTACGTATCCGACGAAAACGTACCAGTCGAACTGGATGCAAGGAAAGTTCTACGGAAACTACGACGACGACCTGCGCTACTACAAGTTCGAAGAAGAAGAAGAAGTCAAGGAAGCAAAGGGTCAACTCATCAAAGAAGAGGTGACAACGAACGAGCTACGCAAGTATGTTCGTGCTGCGTTCAACTGCTGGACTCAGAAAGGTGTCAGAGGAGTTGAGCAGTGGGTTCATGACGCGCCTTACAAGGCGATTGCATTGCTCAACCACTACTATGACGAGGTTGACGACATCACAACCCTGGTTGATTCTGACCCAGTTGAAGCATCAGAGTGGATCGCCGACCTGTTTCATTCCGAGTCCGTTACCCCATCTTGGGTTAGCTAAGGAGTCGCATGGATCAATGGCAAGAGCATGTCTCGCTAGAGATAACCAATGCCTACATGGATGACGATCGAATGCTTGAGATAGCCCAAGCTTTGAGTCGGATGGAGTCAGCCGATCTGATTCCTCAGACTATCAGCGACGAGCTATTCACCAGGCTCGACTTCTTCAACTCGGGAGGTTAATGAATATCATCGCGCAAGGCGACAAGGGGCTTCAGCCCCTTGAGGGTGACCTCACCAATAAGGTGCTGGTCCTTCTTCACACCAAGCTAAACCGAAGGCACCAGATCCCAAGGTTCCAGCTATTCAAAGCACTAGGAGGTTTCGGCTGCAAGGAGCGCAGCCTTGGTCGAGCGGTGTTCGGAGTCCACATCGCAGACAACGAGGATGCCCGGTGGAATCGATCCGACTTCATCGGGATTGCGCAGGATTCTCTAATCAAGGAGGCGATGGAAGACACTACACCGGTTAAGGGCATTGATCTCAATGCTCGCGTCTACATGGTATTCACCAAGGACGGAACCTTCTCACAAGGAGACACGGTCGACCAAGCAATGACTAGGCTTCGCCGCATTACAAAGTCCGCGGTAAGCGTGGCCTATCACGCGCATCCAGAATCAACCATTAACGACTTCGGCTACATGAGCTATCCATCGGGAGCCGAACCAGTCGAAGTCAAGATCAAAAGACAAGGAGCGATTTGGATAGACGGCAACTAGAAATTAAACGAACCGTGGAAGGACTCGGCTACAAGGTCGAGTCCTTTTTCCACACAGGCGGTAACCATTTCATAGTACTTGTTTCAGATGGACAAACAAAAATACGAATCAACTGGCCCAACTCAAGCGGAGACAGAAGATGGATCTACAACAAAAAGGCAGAGATCCGCAGGATATTCAGACAGGTTGACGAAGGAGGAGCACCAAGGTCTCGTGTCGGACTTCCAGAACGGAATGTCTAACGAAGACATAAAAAAGAAGTACGGCGTGAGCCACCGAACAATTCACTACAACGTGCGCAAGGCTGGGGTTGTCCCTGAAAAGAAAGCCATTCGCCGCTACAAAAAGCTGTCTCCAATTCAGCTCAGCGCGATGTACACGATGGCAGATATGGGGGTAAAGAAAACAAGGATCGCCAAGACGTTTGGAGTGTCAAGAGGAACGGTTCATACCAAGCTGAGGGAAAGGTCCATCCTGGTCAGCAAAGTAACCGTTGATCCGCCAGCCAAGCAGAGCCTGATAGACAGGATTGTGGGCTGGTTCAGGTTCTAGGACGGAGTCCTAGATTGAAGCGGGGCATGGGTTAATCCCATGTCCCCGTTTCATTTTTTAGTGCTCAACGGCTACTCAATCTTTACACGCAACCAAAGAAGAAAACCCCGGCGCATTGGCCGGGGTTCCCATAGGCAACCACTACTGGGTTGAGGCGCATGCCTCATCGCTGTTGCTCGGTAGTCTCTCTGGTGGTTTGTCAGCATGCAAGTCGCTACGCAAATGCTCACGAACTACCGATGCGAACCCGTCCAAGGACAGGTCGGCAGTCCACTCCACGCCCGGCCATGAAGTCCAATCCCCGGTGAGCAACAGTTCCAGCGGGACACGCGCCCGCCAGCTCCGGAAGTCTTCCCGGTACGCTAGCGCGGGTATCGCGCCAACCTCTTCTGCCTGCCTCCAGGCCTGCTGCCAGAAGATATCCAACTCCCCCTCCGTAAGCTTCTTGTACCGCTTGACCTCGATGGCCCAGCCCTCCAGCCCAACGATGTCGTGGCCGCCTGCCCGTGTCTGCTCAAGGTTGCGTTTCATCGGTGCCGTCAACGCATCTCCTAGGATGTCAGTCAGAGCGCTGATGAACTCACGCTCACCCGCCGCACCCTTAGCCCTACTGTTTACCTTCTTCTTCATTCAGTTCTTCCAGATCAAATGCTGAATCGAGTGTGTTGGAAATCCACCACACAAAGGCAACGCCAAGTGCGCCGACGACAACGCCTATCAAAAGAAGCTCAGCCATTTGAGGCCTCGCGGAAGCTAGATAGGTGATCTTTGATCTGCGCCCTAGTCATGCCCCAAGTGAAGACGCTGCTGCCTGCGACGAGGTTTCGCTTGCGCTCGTCGTAGCGTTTGCGAATCGCCTTCTTGTCCGGCTTAGGTCTCTTGGCATCAGGCTTGTCGCCAAGGTCGTACACGGCCCTTGGGTAGCGGCGCTTACCCTCTGCATCATGGATGTATCCCGTGATATACACGCGCTTCGGAATGGTGGTCATCGCCCTGCTCAGGCGCGTCAGCACGGCTGAAGCGTAGTCGTGTCCAAGGCCAGTAGCTCGGCACAACTCTGCCCGTGTCATCGGCCCCTCATCAGCAAGGGCCTTCAGGATCATCTCGGTGTTCTCTCCGTATATCACTTCACTTGTCTCCAATACTCATACATCAGGCGTTGCGCAATAGCTTGAATGGCATACGCCTCCGACTCTGTTCCGGGGTTAGCCTCACCAACCAGATCTCTGTGGTGCTGCCAGATATGAACCGCCTCATGCACCAGCAGCGAGGCGATCTGTATTCCCGAGATGTCCTTGACCTGACGAGGCAAGCACACAATCGCGCAATGATCCTTATCGCTCTCGAAAAAGTGTGTCGTGGCGTCAGCCCGCGCATTCTTCTGGAACATGGGCCACAGATCTTCTTGCAGCCCAAGATCCCGGAGGATTGCGTGGAATCGTTTCTCGGTAGTGGCAACCTGAAACTTACAAACTGAGTCCCATAGGGATGGATTAAGCCAGCTCATGCCCCGTATGCCCTTCGCTCGGCCCGCTCATTGGCCTGCTTCGTACGCCAGATTTCGATCTCCCACTCGACTGCCTTCATGTGGTAGCGGATCTTCTCCTCCTCATGCACGGCGATCTTCAGGTCATCAAGCAGCTTGATGTAGACCGGGTTTGCGGCAGCCTCTCTCTCTTGCGCAGCGGCGGATGCGTGTCCACCCTTGAGGGCATCCTTCATCAGCATGGCGATGCAGCTCTTCTTGTAGTCTTCGAGGTACCCTCGTTGCGCCTTGGCCGGGGCATACATGTCGGCCAGTTTCCGGTAGCGCTCCAGTAGTTCTTCAATATCCATCTGCCTCTCCAATCGTTTCAAGAATCGTTTCAACCCGACCATCTCGGTAGTACAGCTTGTTGCCCATCCGGCTCGGGAACTTGAGGAAGTCCTCGCTGCCCGGCCTAGTCCAAGATTGCTGATACATCTTCGGGTCAAGGATGCCAACGCCAACCGTTGTGCGGCTGGCTGCAACGCTCGTCTTACCCGGCCTTCGCACCGGGCCAAGGGATTCGAGCTTTTCATGACCGGCCTCGGTCAAGTACCACAAATCACCTTTGCGGCGCACATAGCTGGAATGCTCAAGGCGAGCCATGTACTCTCCGTCAAAGCGGGCCACCGAATTGATGGCGCCAACAATGTCTTTCAGTTTCCTTGAGTCGCAAGGCCCATCGCCGAGTGCGGCAAGGATGCGATGAGACCCAGCGTTCGCAACAACTTTTCCAGTGATCACTTCTTTGCTCCAAACTTCAGAGTTGCTGAGCCCTTCTTGCGCCAGCAGGAGCCGCACACAAACTTCGGCCCGGACTCAACGCCATCGGAAACCGACCGGGATTGTCCGCACTTGACGCACTCCTTCATGCGTAGCGTGGCATCGAGAGAGCCGCTAAGACGAATGTGACTACGCAACATCTTTGCCCCCAAAAGATCCGCCCTCTTGGGCTGACTTGATGGCGCGTTCGCTCATGCCATCCACCCAATCTCTCATGCGCTCGGCCTCCTTGATGGCCTCGTTCGACTGCTGCTGACTAAACTTGCCAAGAGCAGATGCGCTGATTGCTACCTGCGTAAGGAGAACCTCGCTGATGCCAGCCATCTTCGCTGCCATGTCTTCATCGAACTCGCGGGCTATCTCGCACAACATAGCGATGACGTTGGCGGACTGATGCACGTTCAGCAGTAGGCGAACGTACTCAGAGTACGACTCGCCCTTCACCGCGGATAGGTTGTCAATCATTCCCATAGCCTCCTCGCGGATGGCATCGACATTCTTCAACAGTTGCTCGTTCACTTAATGACTCCAATAAACCCTCGGTTCCACAGCGCTTGCGTGGTACGGCAGATGGCGGTGAGGGTGTAATCCCGCTTCTCTGATTTGCTCATCTTGTTGCCCTGGTCGAGTTCCGTATGGCAGCGGTAGCAGAGCCACGCGCTCATACAGTCGTCGGCCTTAAGGCCCCTGCCCTTGCCGTGCTCAAGCAGGTTCGAGTGGGCGGCAACAACGGTTCCGTCGTCGTTCCCGCACATGACACACGGCATTCCTTCGGCGAGATCAAGTAGCTTCCGATCTCTGTGCGTCATGCCTTCTTATCCTCACGCTGGTCGGCGCCCCTACGAACAGGGCTGAATTTCTCGCAGCCGACATCCGTCTCATCGACGTATAGGAAGTAGGCTTGCCTCCACGGGTTAGGCTCGGTGCCACTCTCTGCGTTGCGGTAGCACTCAGTCCTACGATGGCAGGTAGTCGACGCGCACATGGTGATGTCAGGCATTGTTCCCCCTTGCGCGGATTTGTTTAGCGCACCAGTTAGCGGCGTTCCATCCCGGCTCTTCACACACCTTCGCACACGCTTCGCGCTCGGCTGCGGCGACAAGGGCGGCGAAGCGTTCAAGCTCCAACTGAATGCCTGACCTGCTTGGGTTCGGAAAAACGAAGTCGGCCTCGTCACAAGTGAAGCCTGCCTCCAGCGCCATGCGGATGATGTCGTCGCGGTTCATTCGCCACCCCCTACTCCGGGAGGGGAGTAAGCCCCATCGAATTCCTTGAACCGGCCGCACTCAGGGCGCCACTTGAGAAGTGCTGTACCGCGCCTGCCAAGCCAGCGAGAGCGTATCTTCTGAACGTGAACCTCGGTCGCCGCCTGCGGGTTGTTGGTATCCCTGTGGACGGCGATGATGTTGTCGGCCTTGTTGTAGAAGTGTGCCGACCCGCTGACAGCGTAGCCGTCAGGCACAGGGTACACGCCCTTGTTGTCCTTCATCAGCTTCGAGGGGTGAGCCACCAGCCAGATGTGAATCTGATTGTCGCGGGCGAACTTGCGCATCTGAGTGAGGAAGGTCGAGACGTACTCGGTCTCGCTCACGCCGTCCTTGCGCTTGGTGTGATCCAGCTCGTTGTACGGGTCGATGACCAGACCCTTCATCCCTTGTCGTCGGATCAGAACCTTGGCCTTTGCAAGCACGGAGTCTAGGCTCGGCTCTTCCGGCATGATGAAGTGGAAGTGTTCGTTGACCCAAGACTTTGCCTCTTGGAACCTTGCATGGTTGACCTTGCCCGCGATGAGTCGCTCGCCCATCCGCTTCTCGATCAGCTTGGCTGCGTGCCAAGAGATCGGCTGGTTCTCTGGAGAGCAGACGCCAAAGGACCAGCCCGCGTTCTCGGCGATGTTCACTGCCAGAGCATCCAGCCACTCAGACTTACCCATTGACGGGATGCCGGTGACCAAGGTCCATTGACCGGGCGCTGGCGTATAGAGAGAGCTGACAGATGCCCAGCCGGTTGGCTCACCCTGGATCAGGCCATACTCCAGCATGTTGTTGATGTCATCCTCGATGTCGTTGAGAGAGAACACGCCCTCGACGGGGAACGACTTGGCGTCTTCGATGCAATGACGAAGGGTCTCGGCGCCGTGCTTCATCAGCACATCGTTGGCATCCTTGCAGCCATCTGGCCATGACACGCGCAGGCACTTCTCGCGGCCAAGGCGGCGAGCAAGCTCATCCTCCAGCTTCTTGCCCGGCTCATCGTTATCGACGGCGAGAATCCATTGCTTGACAGAGTCGAGTCTCTCGTCTTCGAGGTACTCAAACTTGACCTCTAGGTTCTTGGCGTCAGGCGTAGGGGCGCCGTCAGGAACAGAGACCGAATGGCGCAGGCCAGCAACCTCAAGAGCAAGGGCATCCATCTCTCCCTCGCAGATGATGGTCTGCTCCACGTTGATGTCATCGTACTTGTAGAGAACCTTCTGAGCGCCAGCGACCTGACGGAAGTTCTTGGCGCCATCCCTATACTTCACGTTCACTACCTCGCCTTCCTTGTAGAAGGGGTAGGCAATCGCGCTAACCTCGTCCTCAAGCTGAGGCATCCACACCCGCTCCATCGAGACTCGGTTGCGGATCAGGACTTCCGTTGTGATGCCGCGCTGAGCGAACCACTCGATGGCCTTGTCAGAGAGGGCGGCCGGGCGGAACTCAGGCTTGTGGTAGACGCGTCGGCTGGGAGGGGCTGAGCGGTTGATGACACCAGACCCAAGGCCACCAGACCATCCGCAATGGTGGCAATGCCAGATGCCCTTCACCGTGTTCACGTTCAGGCACGGATAGCTTTTCTTCTTTCGCGTGTGGCTGCATTGCGGGCAGGTTGTCTTGACCTCTTCTCCTGTCCTCCCCTGGAGATCGACGCCGAAGTCTGAAAAATTCTTCATATTGATATACGTTGCTCCTTGTTATTGATAGGTTGGTTTATGTTTTTTATACTGCTGTATACGTTGCTCTTTGCAGTATCGACAGGATTCGTTCTTGTTTATAGCATTCGTCTCCGTCGTTCCTCATCTTTGTGGTACTTCGTTCTACATAGGGACGCTGCGAAGTTTCTAGATGGCGATTATTCGCCTTAAAAACAGGAAAACAACTAGGGAAAACCCTATAACGACAACCGGAAACTTGTGCCTACAATTCACTCCGCAACGTAACGCCGCTTGCCCCGCACAAGAGCAAGCAATTTACCATCAACAAGACCCAAAGGACTCATGCAGAAAATCGCATCCGCTCTGGTCAAGGCGCAGAAGGGCTTCGGCTCCGCACTTAAGACCAGCACAAACCCCCACTTCAAGAGCCGTTACGCAGACCTTGCCGCCTGCGTTGAGGCTGTCATCGACTCGCTGAACGACAACGGCGTGGCGCTCATCCAGCAGACGCACGAATGCGAAGGCGGCGTGATGGTCGAGACCATGTTCGTGCATGAGAGCGGCGAGCAGTTCTCCGCTGGCAAGCTGTTCGTCCCGGCCACGAAGCACGACGCGCAGGGCTACGGCTCAGCGCTGACCTATGCCCGTCGCTATAGCCTGATGGCTGCGTGTGGCATCGCCCCCGAGGATGACGATGGCAACGCTGCCACGGCATCTGCTCCGAAGCGTCAGGCCGTTGCCCCTGTTCAGCCCGCGCCCATCAAGACCATCGGTGTTACCGAGGCCGAAACCATCGAGAAGCTGGCAGCTCAAGCCGGCGTCGCTCACCATGCCATCGCCAAGGCTTACGGCGTGGCTGACATCATCGACCTGCCAGTGACCAAGGCGCAGGAGGTGATCGCCAAGCTCCAGAAGAAAGCCGCTGAATCCGCAACCACCAAGTAAGGAAACTCAAGAATGTCTGCAACATACAACAACCAGATCGAGATTGTTCTCTTCGACAACAACCGCGCAACCAACGCCAAGGCTCCGCAGGAGACCGGCACCGTCACCTTCCCTGACGGCACCAAGTACGACGTCGCCATCTGGCATCGCGTCTCCAAGAACGGTAACCCGTTCAAGAGCGGCGTCCTCAAGCTGCCCGACCCCAAGTACGCGAAGAATGACAACGGCGGCCAGCGAGGCGGTGCAGTTGAGGTGGACTTCTAATGGCAAAGTACAACGCTATGGATGGAACCATGTGCTTCGGCATGGCGCTTGATGAACTCAAGCGTGGCCAACGCGTTGCCCGCAAGGGGTGGAACGGAAAGGGCCTGTGGGTGGAGCTGCAAGTTCCCGATGCCAACAGCAAGATGACCCTGCCGTATCTGTACCTGAACTACCCGACGGATGCGGACAACACTCCCGGCGCTCGTGTTCCGTGGATTGCCAGCCAAACCGACCTCCTGTCGGAAGACTGGTTCTCGGTCGTCTGATGCTGCTCACCAACCTACACGGTCTTCCTGAGGCGATTGTCAGCGCCATCAAGAACGACCCGTATCGTGGCGGCGGAGACATCTCCGTCACCAAACTGATCGACTCACCCCGGATTCGAGCGCTGATGAAAAGGCACTCGGAGTCTGTGGTGACCGATGTGAGCGAGCGGGTCTTCTCGCTTCTCGGCCAAGCGGTTCACGCCATCCTTGAGCGGGCGCACGACAGCGCTCTGGTCGAGGAGCGCCTGTACGCCGACGTCGATGGCTGGAAGCTCTCGGGTCAGTTCGACCGCCTGCATCTGGAGGACAGGGTTCTTCAGGACTACAAGGTCTGCTCGACCTACAAAGCTGGCGGCGACGATAGCTGGACACGACAGCTCAACGTGCTGCGCTGGCTTGCCCACAAGAACGGGTACGAGGTGGATCGCTTGCAGATCGTGGCTATCTTCCGTGACTGGAAGAAGAGCGAGGCCGATCGAAAGCCCGACTACCCGAAGGCGCCTATCGCGGTTATTGATGTTCCGGTTTGGTCGATAGAGGACACAAGCAAGTACATACACGATCGAGTCGTGATGCACCGTGCGTCTGAGTCCGACCTTGGCAACTCTTCCTGCACCGAGGATGAGCGCTGGTATTCGGGCACAACGTACGCCCTCACAAAGGACGGGGCTAAGCGAGCCACCAAGGTCGCGGCCACAAGAGAGGAGCTTGGCGAGCCGGCAAAAGGCTTCTCCATCATTGAGAGGCCCGGAGTAAATCGCCGGTGCGAAAGTTACTGCGAGGTTGCGCCGTTCTGCGAGCAATTCAGGAAGATCAAAGAGCAAGAAGGAAACACTAGCGATGATGTCGATTTTTGAGGCGGCCAAGTACCTTGGCATTAGTGTCTTCTCGTTGCGCAAACTTGCGCGTGAGAAGCGAATCCCTGCCGGAAAGGTAGGGCGTCAGTGGCGCTTCCGCCAAGACGATCTGGACTCTTTCCTCAAATCCCAATACGGGAGCGAGGCGGAGGCCGCGTCATGAATATTTACAGCACCGTCTCCCATCCAAGCTCTCTGTTTGGAGACGAGCATGATGCGTTGACTTTTCATGAGCTATCGGGAACGGCGTACCCCGCGTCATCCTTCAAGGTGGCCGCGAACAAGATGACCAACCCGAAGGATGCTGTCGGCATTCGCAAAGCCCCAATGTCTACCGTTCCGGCGAACGTGCTGGCCGAGCTTGGCGTGGCAATGCTTGAGGGCGCCGCGAAGTATGGTCGCCACAACTACCGAACCGCAGGCGTCCGGGCGTCCGTCTACTACGACGGCGTGATGCGGCACCTGATGGCATGGTGGGAGGGCGAGGACATCGATCCTGACTCGGGCATATCTCACGTCACCAAAGCAATTGCATCGCTGACCGTCCTGCGTGACGCGATGATGCAGCAGATGTGGGATGACGACAGGGCCCCAAGCTCTGCTCCGTTCTACAACGAACTCAACGCCAGAGCTGGTGAGGTGCTAGATCGATACGCAGACAAGAGCCCGCGCCACTTCACTATTGCTGACACGGGGCTGAAGCTGTGACCCTGACTGCACTTGGCCTCGGCTCAATGCTCTTCGTCGGTGTGTTCACGCTGCGTACGTACTACGCTGGCGAGAACCCCCGTCAGGCAATCATTGAGGCGTGGGTGAACATTGTGATCGGTTTCTCCATCAACTTTGTGGCAAACCTGATCCTGTTTCCTTTGATGGTCGGAGTCCATGTCTCACCCGGAGCCAACTTCTGGGGAGGATGGATCTACACGGCCATCTCCGTTCTTCGTCAATACGCAATCCGGCGCTGGTTCCAAGAGGGTATCCATTCCTTCTCTAGCTCCATCGCCGCCCGCATCAAATAAGGAATCGAAATGCTCAACGCTGAACTTGGAAAGCAAGGCCGTGATGCAGGCGCTATGCTTGCCGCCTCTAAAGCCGACCGCTTCATGGAGGGCTGGTCTCAAACTGCGCTGGAATACTTCCAGCTCTACGCAAACATGAAGCCGCAAGGTTTCATGACGGAGGATGTCCGGGTGTGGGCCGAGAAGATCGGCTTCTCCGCTCCTCCCGATAACAGGGCCTGGGGCTATGTCGCCCAACGCGCCCGCCGTGTTGGAACTGTTCAGCCTTGCGGGTATGCGCCGCAGTCCAGTTCCAACTGCCATCGTTCCCCTAAAACCGTTTGGAAAAAAGCATGAGCAACATCTTCTCCCTTTCCCTCAACATTGATCAAGTCAATGTCATCTTGCGTCAACTTGACGCGGGGCCTCATGCCCAAGTTCGCCAGTTGATTGACGTCATCATCCAGCAAGTTCAGGCGCAGCAGCAGGCGGTCGTCGAGGACTCCGGCAAGGAGGCGCTTCAGTGACAAACTATCAGCGAACTGAGAGTTGGCTGAAGGCCTGCGGGAAATACCCGTGTCCGCAGCACCTTTCTACACAGATTGGATGCCACCTCGAAGAGATGGCGGAGTTCTTGTCCTGTCTGGCGATCCTTACCAACGAAAACACATTCGACAGAGGTCTCAACATAATCCTGTCTAGTGCCATTGAGAGCATCAGCTACGTCGGAGAGATGGTGAAGACGGGCAATGTTAAAGCCATCATCGATGCCCGCATCGATGCGCTTGACGCGCTATGCGACACAGAAGTCACCGGCAACGGTGTCGCCTACCTCGCAGGATTCAATAAGGATGCCGCCGACATCGCGGTTCTGGACAGCAACGATGCCAAGCTGGTGGACGGCAAGCCCGTCTTCAAGCCCGGCACAATGAAGATCGGGAAGCCAGAGGGATGGATTCCGCCGTCGCTGAGCGAATTCGTCTAGCGGCCGAGCAGGAGCTGAGGTGGAAGGAAGAGCTTCTCCAATCTCGCCTGCGCTTGATTGCGCGGGTGGAGAAGGCGATCTCCCTCACCTCACCCACCCGGCGACGAGCTCTCTACGAGGAGTGGAGAAAAGAACTTGGAGATCTTGGGGCCAGAGAGCAGGCTAAGTTTGCCGAGGCATGCATTGCGGGAACCGTCTCCATCAAGAGCATCAAGAAAATGGTTGGCCAATGAGTGAAGAAGAAACTATCGAGCGGCTCAAGAAAGAGCTGAAAGATCGTATGAACAAGGTTCCAATGCGGATCGTCAATGGCGGCGTCATGCAGACCAGAATGTGGGTAGAGCGCCGTGATCTGGCCGCAAGGATTCTCAAGAAACGCGGAGGCCCCAACGCCAGAGATCTTCTAACCGCCATCAATAGCCTGGAGTAAGAATTGATAGATAAGAAAATAGCCTACTCAGACCGCTTCCCGGTCACCGTCTATAAATGGGGGCAAGTTACTTTCGTCCCTCACTTTTCTAAGCCCGGCGTTTATGTCGGCCCAGGTTACCCGCTCCACACAAAGACGGAGTGGTCGCCGCAGTCCTTGGTGGCTGTCGGTGCTAGGCCAGAGAAGGAGTTCTTGTGGTGCCGCCCAAGGATTCCGGCCTCAGCTTAAGTTTTACGGGGGGAACGTCGAGGAGAGATCTCACACCCTTGCCGCCGCTCTGCTGGGACTACTCGGCGGGGAAGCTGCGCAGCCGGTGGCGCTGGGTGACTCGGCTAGTACCCCCACCTTATATGACCGATTAACAGAGACAAGCGGTCATATAAGTACGTTTTCCGCCTGGAAAGCTAACCTATATGTTCTGCCTGCGCAGGAAGTCCACCCACATCAGGCCGACGTTGGCCCAGGCGTAGCCTGAATAAATGATCCCAAGGGGTATGTCACCCTTCCAGAAGTACAGGCCTGACGCCAGCGCGTAGCAGGCGGTAGGGACTAGAACTAACCAGAAGGTGACAGTCACTTGCGGTACTTTGCCACTTTGTCGGCAATGCCCTTAGGTTGTTTGACGAACTGCTTGCCGGCCTTGTTGCCCTGAGCCTTGGCGGAGTTGGTTGCAGCCTTCTCTGCTGGGCTGAGAGACTTCCAAGCCGCGTCAGGTAGGTAGCGCTTCTTCCCCTCGCTCGGCTTGCCGTCGCTGGTGCGCCATTCCTGCTCAGTCCACTTCTTCAGTGATTTCTGGGGTGCTTTCATAGTCAGTCCTTGTAGCCGCCGCCAGCGTCCTTGTAGGTCTTGGCAAGCATCTGAGCTTTGCGGGCGCTCCACTCACCAGGGTCGCCTCCTTTGCTGCCAGCCTTGATCTGCTCGAACAGCTTCTTGCGCAGTGCCGGCTTGGTGTAATTGCCGGCCTCGTTGACTCGGGACTTCGGTTTAGTCTGCATAAAGCTTCCCTCGGAAATAGGCCTTGTCATCATCGCGCACGGCGCAGAACTCGGGGTGCAAAAGAACGCCATCCCTCCAAGTCAAGACAGCGAACCCGGACTGCCAGTTAAATCCCGGCTTGCCTTGTCGATAGTCGAACTCTTCTTGGTATTCGTTTGCCAGCATCCCGGTCTTGATGCCGTAGTGAGTCTGCTTAAAACCGCGCACGGCCTTGGCGCTAAGTTCATGAGTGTGGCCTGTGACTACATGACAGCCACCCTTGAGCGCATCGTTGTAGCCAGAGTGGACCCCCGAGTGCCAGTCATGGATGATGACCATGTCGTCATTAACGTCAATACGCAGGGAATCTGTCCAAAATGGCAAATGGTCGCGCAGCAGGAAGCCGCCAATCCCCTCATACTCCGGGACATTGTTCGAGAGCCTAGTCTCGAACCGAGCGCAATGGTTGCCATAGGTGCGCAACAGCTTGCACCCGGCAGGCCTAACCTTCTCGATATCTCCGAGACGTTCCTGAACCGCCTCTAGCTCGTCCTTGATACTGACCTTGCGCTGCCACCGAATGCGGTCGTGGCGGCCAATAGATCCGCCATCCAGGATGTCGCCATTAAGCACTACAAACTTGACCTCGGTTCCGAAATCCGAAAGCACGTTGCAGAGGGCCTTGTGCGCTACTGGAATTACGCCGGGCGAGTAGTGAGCATCCGACCCCACGATGATCGTGCCGTCGTCGATGGTTATCCGGTTGACGTCTCGGCGGGCCGATATGACCAGCTCAGCGTTGCCTGCTGTGCGAGCTTGCTCAGGTTTATAAACAGACGGAAGGGCGGTCCCCATCGCTTCAAGCCTAGCCCTGCGGCGCTGTATACCTCGGACGTCAATTCCTGTAATACGAGAAATAATCGAGGAGGACTGATGCTCTCTCCAGAGAGCTATGAACTCATCTTCGGTTAGTTTGCTTGATGCCATTTGCTACCTTCAAGTACATTGCCTCGACCTCGCCGCCCGTGCTGGGGTCGAAGCGGGTAGCAATTGCTACCGCCTCTTCTGGCGTGGCCCCCATAGCCAATGCGCCCATCGCATATGGCCCTCCGCTCCCAATGGCGAAGTACTCGTCTTTAACGGCGTACTTCAAACCGCTGGAGTTGTACAGAAAGATCCCGCCAGGGTGAAGCTCGATAGCCTCCAGCTCCGAGCTTTCAGTAAGCCCGGTGTCTTTCTTCTTCTTGCGCTCGATCATGTCCCAGAACTTCAGGACATCGGACCAATCTCCCGCAGCGCCGATGATCGAGCGACCAACGCGACGGATCTTGTTTACGGAAACCATTGCGCTGTCGGAACTGCACCTAGTATCGGACGCTACGCATCCGTGCTTGGTGGAGGCGACAACGCAGGTCATTAGTCTGCTGCCATGACTCGTTCGCGGTATTCAGGCCCGGCCTCCATGACCGCCTTCACCGCCCGCTTGTAGACCTGATCTTCACGCTTGCGCATCTCGTTGCGGCGAGAAACCAGCTCGGCCTCGGTGAACCTGGGGTTCATTTCGATCTCGTTTTGCGTTGATCGCATAGAGCGGATCTGTTGCGTGGCGCCAGCCACCACAGCATGCGCCCTCATCAGGCCCGGTGATTCTTTGCGAATCTCATCGCGTCGCTCGGGGTACATCTGATACTCCCTGTACGCCGTCTCGATCATCTCTTTGGCCCGACGGAATGCGCCGGCATCAAAACCCTCAGGCGTCTTAGCCGTGAACCGATCGATGATTGGGAGAGGAGTATTCTTGATCTCTTCACCCCTGGCGACGCGAACTCCGGTAGATGCCGCCTTGTAGGTTTCGTTGATCACGCCTGGAAGGTATGAGCTGATGATGAAGTCCATTGCCGCCGGGTTGAAGTCAAGCGGCCCGGCCTTCGCCTTGTTACCGCCGAACAGCTCATTCGCTGCATTGGCGATGCCCTGCGAGATCGGCGAGACAGAGCGGAACGCCATCTGGCTTTCCGGTTTGACAGCGCCACCAAAGTTATCTCCGGTCATTCGGATCGGAGCGCCGAAGCGGTTCTCGTTGGCGATCCACTCAACGATGGGCAGGGTTGCGGTTGGTGCAACAGCCTTAGCAATCCCGGTGGAGAGGTTCTTGGAGTCAAGGCCAGCGCCACCAATCGGCGAGTACGCCTCGAATGCAGCCTTGGCTACCCGCCCGGCGCTCACCGACAGAGGCTGGATGCCAAGCAGCGTGTCCATCATGAAGTGGCCCATTGCAAAGAAGGCGTTCCAGCCGTACGGGATTGGGATCGCGGCGCCAGGAACATCAACAGCAAGGATCAGTGAAGTTGCTCGTTTATACGTTGGCACTTTGTCGAGTGCGTTACGGCCATCCTCGTCGTCGTCCGAGAAGGCTCGAGCCATGAGGTTGCCGAGCGCACCCAAAGCGATCCATGCAGAGGCATAGTACCAACCTTTAGCTTTCAACTTGAGCTTGTAGTCAGGAGTAAGTTCTCCGAACAGGCTAAGCAGCTTGGCGGAACCCTGGACTGCCGGGTTAAAGAACAGGAAGAGCTGACGCACCGCCTTGTTTGAGCCGCGCATGTTGAAGTTCACGGTGATCTCGCCGGCGAACTTGGCTGCCTCTTTGGCTGACATGCCGCTTTGGCGAGCAACCGTGTATGCCGCCAAGCGGGGAGCCAATTCCATCGGCAGGCTCATGTACTCCATTTTGTCCAGGAAGGATTGAAGTGTGTCTCCCGCCTTCTGCAATTTGTTCCGATCACCCAGCAGAGCGTGCAGCTCTTTGACTTGCTCTTCCAAGCCCTTGCGATCCATGAAGCTGACAAGGCCGCCCTCGCGCTCCATCTCCCGGTACATTCGCATCACCTCCGGATCCACGTTGTTAAACCGAGCGCCGTTACTGGCAATGTGCAGCGCCACCTTTGCAGCCTTCGGGATCAGGCGCAGCATTTGAGCGGCTTGGGCGTTGGTGAAGCGTTTGTCGGCGGCGGCGTTGAAGAACAAGTTGCCGGCATCACGAATGAAGTTGACGGGAACCCATGCCGGGTTGTAAGTCGTGAGCATCTGGCCCATCTTCTGGTTGAACCAGCCAAGGGCCTCCATGAAGGAGCTGGTTTCTTTTGGATAGACGGTGCCAAACATAGCATCGCCGAAAGACCCCTTGCTCATGTCCTTGAAGCGAATGGTCACTGGTATGCCGTTGACCTTAGCCACCATCACATCCTTGCGGCTAATATATTTTTCGTCCTCGACACTATCTACCTGTCCATCCTCATTGAGTTTTCGGATGTATGAGATCTCGTTAATGACGGCGAAGTTCGGGTCGTAATTCGACTCAAGCATAGCCAGCAGAGTCAGGTCCACCAGATTCTTCTGACCCCGAATGATTGCCGCCTCAGCGCCCAAGACTGTGCGAGCCAGGACATCCTCCGCCAAGCCCTCTCGCCCAAATGCCCGCTTCTCGACGCCCTTGACGTTGAACTTCTGTCCAACCATCCAAGCAGGGTCGTCAACATGATCAAAGCCGTCAGCGCTTTTCTCGCCGCTGAGGTTGACGTAATGCTTGTAGGCCGACTTCATCTTTGCCCACGCTTTGCCGGTGATCATTCCGGTGTTGCGAAGGTAGTTGATCTTGAAGTTTGACATTTCGTCAACCTTGGCCCCAAGTTCTTCAAGCAGGTTGAAGAATGGTTTGGCCTGGGCTTCATTAAGGATTTCGGCCGCCTCCGCGTTTGTCATGCCCGAGCCACTGCTGGAGTCCTGGTTAACTTTTGAGACTCGCTTGTTTCGCTCTACAGCGTGACGAGCGATCAGGTACTTGTTGATGAAGTCGTAGCTACCGCCGGCCTTACCAATCTCCTTGGTTAGCTGAGAGATTGGCTGCACAATTTTTCTTCGGAACTCCGCAATCTTGGCGCCGGCCTTACGTTCCCAATTGTTAAGCGCCAATTCGAGGTCGTTGTACTGGTTGATCTTGCCGGCCCCGCGCAGGGTGCGGACCACATCAAAGACAGGACGGAACTCGTTCTGGTACTTCGTGATCATCGATCGCATCCAGCGCTGGACGGCGTTGAGATCTTCAGCGCGGGGCATCTTCACCAGATCGATACTAATTTTGTCGTCGATGAACAGGCCCGAGCGTTTGCGGAACTCGACTTTGCCTTTGCCGCGCATGACCGCCATGACGCGGGGGTACTCGGCCATGTCGCGCACAGTGAAGCTCAGGCGCACATCGTCGCCGTCGTTTTCGTACACCGCCCAGGTCTGTTGGATCGGGTTGAACCTAGCATAAGCCGTGGTCTTGCCGTCCTTGACCGAGAAGATTTCGTACAGGCGGTCGTGTTTGGCTTCGGCAAATCGGATCTCTCCGGGGGCTCCGTTGAGAAGTCGGTAGCCGCCATTGCGGGCTGCATCCTTGGCGCTCTTGAGGTGATACGCCAGCTCGGAATCAGTCAGGGTTGCCATCCAGTCAGCAACTTTTCCGAATCCAAGTTTGCGAAGGCCTGTAATGATTTTTCCAACCCAGGCCTTGACGGCAGAGACGTTGCGGTCTTCGCCGGCCATGTCGGCCAAAGCCTCATCGATCGCTTCAAGTTTTGGCATGCCGCGAGCAATTCGCTCGTCGGCAGCTTTGCGCACCTCTGGGCGGGTGCGGTACATGAGGTTAAGGAAAGAGTCAAACTCGGTGCCGAGGAACGCCCGCATGCCGAGGTGACCATCAACCTCATGGAATAGGACAAACTGGACATCCGCTTCGCTAGAGACAAAGTCCGAGAAGATGTAGACCATGCCGGTCTCGCCATCGAACAGGCCGGCGGCATCAAGACCTTTAGCCATGACCCGCTCACGCACTCCGTCGGGGAGCTGGGCCACGTTCTTGAGGACGACGATCTGCGGAGCGCCCTTCCAGCCGGCAGTCAGGCGAGAAACCATGTCGGCCACCACCGCATGGGTAAGGCGACCAGAAAAAAAGCCGCGCTTGAAACGCGAAGAGTCGTCGAGCTTGATCCTCTCTGAGTCAGACACCTCTTGATCGACTTCTTCGGCGACTTGCTCGCGCTCGGCAATCAGCTCGTTTCCTTCCTCGTCCGCAATCTGATCGATGCTGCTGTCTCGCTCAGTTTGCGCGGTATCCTCGTTGGCGTATGCCAAGTCTCGACCGAAGGATCCGTCCACCTCAAGAGCAAATTCTTTGTTCTGCTCTTGCTCCAACAGGTCGGATACGTAATCGGCAGCAGCGGCATCCGCCTCGCTAATTATTTCCCCAGTCTCCGGATCGATCCTGGTTTTTGCGCCGCTACGAATGGCGGCCAGATTGTTGGTCTGCTGAAGAATCGCGTCATACTCTGCCACATCGGCCTTTATGAGCCGATCCTTAAGGGCCACGATCTCCGTGTCGCTCAGGCCTTGTAGGCTCGGCAGGGCAAGGTGGTACTGCGACTTTTCAATGATCGCCGCTTTGCGGGCGTTGACCTTGTTCTGCTGCTCTACCCATCGCTGGTGAGAGGTGTAGTCGGTGGGGAGAACCGAACCACTATCAATGTCCAGCAGCTCGGAGCGAAGATCGGGACGCATTTCAAGAGCGAGAGCCAGATCACGGTGCCATGCACCAACCAGATCAGAAATCGAGTTGGTAAGCATCAGGCGATCGCGCTCGCTGGCAATCAATCGTGGATTGCGCATTTGCGCAAGCCCGTACTTCATGAACAGCATTCCGCTGAATGCCTCGTCGGAATTCGTCCCGTAAGCAATCTGAGCAGGCTTCCGGCGAGACAGCATTTCCTCCTGGCGATCTTTCCACTCTTCATACATCTGCACCTCAGCCTCCGAGAATGGGCCTTGGTACAGCAGACTTCCATTAAATGAAAGAGCCTGATCCATCGAGCGAAGCCAAAACTCGCGGGGGGCATATCCGCCGCCGTTCGATTCCGCGTAGTCGAGCATCGGTGTATGAACAGCTAGGAAGGTGTTGCTCACCATCTCTAGCGGGAAGTCAATGCCGCGTGAGCGGAAAGCCTCTTGGACGTCTCGGAACGTCAGGTCTTGCGACCGCATGTTCTTGGCAACCCAGACGGCAACTTCTTTTAGCTTGGCAAAACGCTGATCGGCAGACAGGTTTTTCATCTGGTCGGCCAGCTTGCCCATCGCCTCCCGCACAACCTCGCGAGTGTCTGTTGCCCCAGCCTCGCGGGCCGCTTGCTCAGGAGACATCTGACCAGAAGCCACTGCCTCGGCCAGTTTGTTGGCCTCGAATAGGTCTCCCGTCAGTGTTTCTGCCGTGTTAAAGCCGTCTTCCTCTATCTCGGCGCGGATTCGCTTTGCGTCCTCGGCCAAACGAACGGAGCCGTCCTCGTTCATCAGGCCGGCTTCTACGTACTTAGCCAGCACCGACTGACGGGCTTGAGCGGCAGGGACGCCGGATGCCGTCATGTTATCGATGTCGGTCCGGAATCGGCGCGCCGTCTCGCCGCCCGCTTTCTCTCCGGAGATCATGCTCAGCAAGTCGCCGTACTTGGCGGTGACCATTGCGATGTCGGTGTACGACATGCCGACAGCCTGAGCCGCCTGGGCTGCCATCATCATCTTGTCGATGATGTTGTCCAAGGCAATGCGCAACTGCTTAGCCTTTCCGGACGCGCTCTTTTTGGTCGCTTCCTCCAGCTCCTGCGACAGCTTGCGACGCTCGTAGACAAGAGCATCCCGGTCGCTGTCGCCACGATCGGAGGTGAATCCTTCGTCACGCAGGGCGTAGTTGCTCTCGTCGTTGAAGCCAAACAGATGACGCATGTCGTCGAGCCGCTCGCTACGGCGGGAGATGACTGTGCGCTTCTTGCCGCCGGCACCCTCAATCTCGACCACGTCAGAATCCATGCTCCGGATCTGATCGTCCAGTTCGGCGATGCGGTCGCGCAGGTTTTGCAGGCCTTCGCTCAGAACGCCGGCGCCAGTGAGGCGGCTGAACACTCGATCCAGACGGGCCTCAAGGCGCTTCTGCGCGGGCGTCATCTCGGAGTCGAGGGGCATGTCAATCTGCTTCTTCAGCAGCCTCTCTCGAATGGCTTCTTCGCGAGCCTTGTACTCAAGCAGGCGACCAAACGTAGCGTTCAGAGCCTCAAGGCGACCACCACTGAACTTGCCCAGGACGAATCGGTTCGCCCACTGCTTCGCTTGGGTCAAGCTCGAGAGATATCGCTTGATGTTGGGCAGCTTATTGAGGGCCTCGTCGCTCAGGGGTCGAGCCGTCGGATCGAAGGTGATGCCGAGCGTCTCGACTCGGTTGTCGGCGGAGAAATCACCATCTTCCTCGGCGAATTCGTAGCTGCCTGCCAGCTTGCGCTGCTCGGCAACCTTGGCGTAGCCGAGGTCCATGTACTTGAAGAGCTGCTCGGATGCCCTGGACCGGCCATTCAGAAGCAGAGCCTCAGCCAAGCGAGTCGCCTCGATCTGCAACAGCTCTTGCACAGTTTCGATGTTTGCCTTGGTCGGCTCGCCGGACAGAAGCTCTTCGACTTTCTTGGCAATGGTTGTCGACTCGAAACCACCGCGGGTGACTTCTTCGCCACCCAAGGTAACGACGTTGGTCTCGCCGATACCAAACTTTTCTCGCACTCGGGACAAAAGATCTGCGACACGGCGCGTGCCCTTGACCTGGGTTTTGTCAGGCTCCTGTTGCTTTCGGTACCAGTCGTTGACGACGGCTTCAGCCTCGTCGTACTTGCCTTCGTTCAGAAGCTGGCTGGCCTTGTCGTAGTCCTTGCCCAGCGGCATCTTCTTAATGCGGCCGCGAATCTCTTGAGTTACGGTTTTTGGCGCGGGGGCTGCACCAGTTCTCGCTTCCGCCTGCTCGGCCTGCACCTGCGTTTTTGGCAGCGGCTCAGGAAGGTTTTTGCCCTCGGCCTTCAAGGCCCCGGTCATTTGAGTGGTGGTTGACTTGACGGTACTCGACTCAGGCAGCAGCTCGGCCGGAGGCGTGGCCATCCACTTGGCCGGCTGTTTACCTTCAGCTCCCAGCGTCTCCTTGCCCTCAAAGTCTGGCAGAGAGTTGTAAGCCTGACGCAGCATGGCCGGCGTCACGTACTTAGTGAGATGTTTCCAGTTCTCACTGGCGGAGATGCGCTTGAGAACTTCGGCGCTGATGTCCTTGAACTTGACGTAGCCCAGCTTTACCAGCGCGGACATGACTTTGACTAGCGCAGGAGGCAGATCAGAGACGGTGTAACGCTGGCCGGTGATGTTCAGCTTGGCGCCGGTGACATCGGTCAGGGCGTCGAACAAGTTGGCGCCGGCATCAATAGCTGCCTGCTTGGCCTGAGCCAGCTCGCCGGACTTCCCGGAGGCGATGCGCTGGACAGTCTCCTCGGGCATGCCCTGTCCGCGCATCATCTGAACTAGCTTCTCGGCGCGGTCCTTAGCGGTTTTGCCTTGCTTGCCGCGGATCTTGGCGAACTCGTCCTCGAAATGGGCTTCAAGCAGAGCCTCGCGGCCGACGTCAAGGGCCCTGGGGGCGGAGGGCGTCTGAGCTTCGCTGATATTTTGATCAGCGGCAGGACTAACCTCTGCTGCTGGAGCCGCTGAAGAGGCGGACTGCTGCATAGCCTCCGCCTGAATCTGCCCCATCAAAGCGTCACGCTGAGCGGTGTTTTCTACCTTAGTCTTTGACAGCTCCGTCAACAGAGCTGCCATTCGAGGAGAAATGTCCTCGGGAAATGCCCTTCCTTCGGACAAGACGTTGGATCGAGTGTCGCCAATATTTCGGACAGCCCACTCAACGCGATTTTTCCCTTGGTCGAAAACCAAGATTTCGTACTGGCCACCCTCTTTGGCGAACAGGTACTTTCTGTCGTTAAGGTCCATAGCCGCCCAGGCGGCGAAGCTATTGCGCTCGCGCTCACTTGGACTGCGGACTCCCTGCTCGACAGGCGCTGGGGCAGCGGGTGTAGCTGGAGTGGCGGAGGCTTGCCGTTCACGCGACTCACGAACAGAGCGGGCCGCATCCGATATAGCTACGCCCGAATTCACATCGGGGAGCTTGCCGCCCGCCGATTCCAGCTCGTCGTACAGCGCAGTAGCAATACCTTTCCGGCGATCTTTCTCAGGAACCTTAACATCAATTGGCCCGCCGCCCTCCATATAGGTAAGGCGCCCCACCTCGGCGCCGGATGCATCTAGCGCCACGATCGCGATAGGCTCCCCGTATTGTGAGCGAACTAGAGCGCTAAATGCATTTGGCGCAGCCGTCTTTGACAACGTGACGGTGCTGCCGTCTTTGAGCTGAACTTTGTTTGGCGCAGAAGGCGCTGTTTGCGTAACTGCTGCGGGAGCCGGGGCCTGCTGCTGCGCAGGCGCGATAGCGGAAACACTTTCGCCAGACTCGCGGCGAATTTTCAGCGCATCGAAGACATCTTTTTCTTTATTGAACCAAAGTCCGCCAAGTGACTTATGTGTGTAGACGCGACGATGAATGTCGGCACTTGGGCTATAAGGCTCTTGGGCAGAGATGATCCCGTACTTGCCCTCGCCCAAAATCTCCCAGCCCTGAGGAATGGATTCGTTAGCGCCAAACTGGTTGATAAGGCGTTGACGCAGGGTGAGCGGGGCGGCTGGCGCGGCGGGCTGCTGTTGCTGAGGCTCTACGACGGCGGCGGGAGCGGCGGAGCTTGTGGGCGGCTCGGTACCGAGCAAGTCAAATTGAGACGGCGCCGCAGTGGCGGTCTTGTTGATGTTCATCACCTTTGGTCCACGATTGACCGGAGGTGTAGTGGCAAAGGATTCGATGCCAGCAATCAAGTCCTGGGTAAACAACGGCTCATTTCCAAGCACGGCCTGGCCGGCTGCAATGTTGGCTTTGTTGTTGACCGCGGCCCGGAACTGCTCGGTGGTAATCCCAACGCGGTATGCCGCTTGCTCGATGGACTGGCGGGTGTCTGGGTCCGCGCTGTTGTAAATAAATGCCAGTTGACCGGGGTCACGCAGTGAGCTAGTCACTTCATCAACGGGGATTGCGGGACGCTGATTGAGCAGGCCGGCACGTTCGTCGGCGGTGGCGCCGGAATCGATGGGCCTTCCTCTCTCATCCGGAAGAGCGCCGCCGGGCTTGGTGTCGGGGCCTGCTGTCAGTTTGTTGATGGCGCCAGATGCGGCACCAGAAACGCCACCGCCAAGAACGCCGACGGCAGCCGAGTCGATGTAGTCCTTAAACGCCTCGCGGCTGGTGAGGTCTTTGTTTGCACCCCAACGCTCAATCACTGTCTGCGTGCCTTCGGTCAATCCCTCACGCAAGCCGCCTTTGAGGGCTTCCATAGCCACGCCACGGATGGCTTTGTCGCCGCCAAGCGATCCCATGAGCTTGCCAAGAGATTTGGAGTCGGCCCAGGAATCGACGGCGGTGGCGGCAATGCCGGATAGCCAGACCTTGCCAAGCGAATACTCTTGGCCAGTCTTAGCGGCCTCCTCGACGGCATCGCCGTAGATAGCGCCAAGCTCGCCTGTGGCGTTCAGGAACGTGTTCGCTGTGTTAGCGCCGATCATCCGATACACGGACTTCGTGGCCAGCATGGTGGCTTCGCGCTCAGCCACTTCTTTGGCGACGCCCTTGGCCGCGAGCTCAGCGCCGATCTTTGCCGCCTCCTTGTCGATCATCTTGCCGACGAAGCCACGGATGCCGGCCTGAACAGCACCCTTCTCAATGGCGCCGGTCACGGCACCAGTAACAGTGCCAGCGCCAGGGGCTACGGCAGAGCCTGCAATGCCGCCAGCAAGGGCGGCGACGCCCATCTCAGAGACCTGACCCACAAGGTAGCCGCTGGTGTAGCCGAGCCACTTTCCAATTTCTCCGGTGCTTACCGCGCTGGTAAAGGAGTCGGACTCTTTGCTGATCCCCTGAATCTCTTTCTCGGCGTCCTTATAGCCTTTCAGGCCCCACTCACGAACAGTGCTTGAGCCGACGGTGTCGCCAACAAGGGCGGCGGTTCCATACAGCGTCTGCTTGAGCTGCTTGCCGGAGACTGAGAATCCACGAGAGAAGTTGCCCTGTTCTTCTTGCTTTGGTGCGGCGACCGGAGCATTGCCAAAGACTGAGGCAAACGCGGATTGAAGATCGCTGCCGCCAGCGGAAGCGCCCGAGGCGGCGCCGCCGGCAACGGGCTTTTGCGGGCCAAACACAGACTGAAAAGCACCTTGCATTCCCGTCGCCGGCGGAGTAGCGGCACGGCTTTCTGCGTAAGCCCTGGGAGATACGTCCTGGCTAAATGCCTCAGATGCGCTTTTGTATAGACGAAGACCAAACCCTTTGGATCCGGATTCTTCTTTGCTGTCTTCTGGGTCGTAAGGGTTTTCAAACAAGGCCATTAGAACTCCAGGGCTTTATTACTGACCACGAATACTGGCAGGAAGTGCTGCCCGGTATTTATTCTCTAGCTCCTCTACTACGGCTGCCGCCGATCTTGCGTCATCCTCTGCCGCAGCAAAAGCTTGCGGGTTCATCTTCCGCTGCTGCGAGCCAAATGTGGTCAGTTTCTGACGAGCAGACGCATAAAGCTCCCGAGCTGCATCAAGCTGCAAACCGATCTGCTGAACTGCCGGAGGAGCGGAATCGTTTAGCCGGCTCGGCGCAGGAGGAGCAGGAGGAGCAGACTGCATCCCGGGACGGGGAGCAGATGGTGCCGGAGCCGCTCCGGGGGCCGGAGCTGCGCCTGGAGCAGGCTGGGGAGGTTGTTGCGGGGCCAAAGAGCCCGGAACAAAGATCTTCCGCTTTCCGTAATCAATGTATGAGAAGCCGGTGGCTTCGTCTTTGCGAACTTGGCCCGGGTTCTCTGCCGCGAGGCGGGCCACCTCAAGCGATTGTTGCGGACTGATTGCCGGCTTACCGGATTTAAGATCGAAGTTCATCTCAAAAACTGATTGAGATGCACTTGCCACAGCAAGTCTGTTTCGGTGCTGAGAAATCTCAGAATCGGATGCCTTGTTCGGATCAAAGTTCTTCATGATGCCAATCGTGTTGGCAATCTCCAGATAAGAACCGTTGAACGCCTGCTGAGTGCGCTCGTATCGAGCCTGATCTTTAGCAAGACCAAGGCGCTCCAGCGCAATAGCAGTCTGCGACTTTTGTTCAGCGATCAGGTTGTCGTACTTGAGCTTTGTCAGATCGTATAGCTGATTGCCCTGACGAGTTTGTCTTGCCTCGGATTCCATTTTTAGCCTGTATTCAGCAATACCGAGGCCGGTTTTGGTGGTGATGTCAGCAAGCTCTCTGGGGTTGAGCGAGTTGCGCATCGTGTCCATGAAGCTGATTTCGCGTCCATTAGGCAGAACGGCCACATAGTCTTTCTGCTTGGAATCGGGAACTCCAGGAATAACCTCACGATCAACCGTTTTGAACGTGGTATTTTCTGGAACCTTGGTACTGCCAAACTGGTTGAATCTGGCGATAGCTCCTTTTTCATCGCCAGTTGATGCAAGATACTGGAAAGCATCGATGAAACCCTCATTCGTGAGCTTGTCGAACTCTCTTGCCTGTTTAATAGCGTCAAGCGGTGACAGCTTTCCGTACTTCATGTCGAGCTGCTTGGTACGATCCCAAGCAGTCATCATTCGATCGAAGTCGTTCTTTGGTTTTGGCGCGACGGCATCGGATGCGGGGGCAGCAATGCCTGCGGGAGCTGCGGCTGCTGGAACTGCGGCCTCTGGGGCAGGGCCGGGAGTTCTGATTCCGGCAGGAGGAGGGGGAGGCCCATCCAAGTCTCCTGGCTTAGGCAAATCCATAGCCATCGGTGCGCCAACTACCGGCGCGGAAGCCGGCGCCGCATTGGATGCAGCGGCTGGATTTGGAACAACGGTCGCTGGCGCCGAGGGACCGGTATCGCCGTACACTTCATCAAAGATTTTGCGTCGAGCGACGTTGTAGGCCCGCGTATCTTTGAGGTCTTCAAGCTGAAGGCCCGCGGCCTCGGCTTGCAAAGCCATCAACTTTCGTCTCTCCTCGGCATCTTTTTTGCGCTCTTCGGCTTCGCGCATTTCCGAAGATAGCTTAATACCTCTGCCAAGACCCTCGGCAAACCCACCAATTCCAGCAGCGATTCCCATTAAGACCTCCGAAGCCCGCGCTGAACGGCGGCAGGCGTGTGATATTTCTGACGCAGCCTGTCGAAGAACTCGACACCCTTTGCTTTGACAACGTCCGCAGGGACAACGTATTCGCCATCCGAAAGCATGGCCGGCACCTTGTCGTCAACGGGGCCGCCGGCGCCATTGACTTCGCCTCCAGACGCCATGCGCAAGCCCTTGGCATTGATGTGCCCACCATCGGCGGCTTTGAAAAGATTTCCGAACACGGAGCCGCCGCCTGCGACAGGGGCGCCCATACCCATGCCGGCCACCATACCAATCCCTTGCATCGCGCTACCGATAGCCTGCTGTTGAGCCTGATAGCCCTGCATCCGGCCCTGGAAGTCGCCAAGCATCAGGTTGCCGGCAGACTGATTGCCCTGGATGGCAGTCTGGTAGCCCTGATTCATCACGTTTGTTCCGCTGATTGCGTTAGCCATGCCGGCGGACGAGATGCCGGACATGTTGTTGGCAGCATTCCCGGAGTTAGAGTAATACTGCGCCGCCGTGTTGGTCATGTTGCGACCAAAGTTTGAGACGCCGGCTCGCAACGCAATGCCGCGATCCATCGTGTCAAAGGCTGCGCCAGTCTGAGCTCCGGCGGAAGCTAGGGCCTGGGCGTTGGTCAGCTTGGCATTCTCTCGGGCGAAAGCGGAACTGTTAGGGTTCAGGCCATATCGCGAAAGCAAACGGGATTGCTGGCCGGCGGCAAGGGAATACTGCTGGTTGACCGCGGCGGCAGCGATACCCTGTCGGCGTTGAATGTTGGCCTGGGAGTCATAGTCCATCGCCTCCTGAGCCATCTTCTGCTCGATGGGCTGGAACGTAGACTTGTAGTAGGCATTCTGCTCTTCAGCAAACTGCTGCTGCTGCTTCATGCTTGACCGCAAGTCGCCGATCATTCCCTCGCGCAGCTCCTGGTCGCGCTGCATGCGAGGCGCAATTTCGGTTGCGTACTGATTTCGATACCACTCAAGCGACTCTTTAGCCGTCTGAGCATTCATCCTGGCGGATTCGCCAATCAGCGGATCTGGAGTCGGAGCGTCACTACACATGATTAAGCCTCAAAAATTTTCACGAACTCGATGGCAACGGGGTTGTAGCCCATGCGCCGCATCAGGACATCCGCCCGATTTACTAGCTTGCTATTCGCCCTGATCTCATGAATGCCGATGCTTTGCAGGGAGTCCTGGGCAAACTTAAGAATTGCCATCACAGCAAAGCCGCCGCGATGCTCAGGCTTGATGTACAGGGTGTCCTCCGACGCATACCTAGTCTGCGTGTGGATGCTGGTAACTAAGTACATCCTCAGGTTTCCGGCAAGCTCACCACTCTTATGGCGCATCGTGAACTGGATCAGTTTCCCAGCTTTCTCACTAGCAATTACCGCGTCGTAGTTCGGGTTAAGCGCCAGCCCATGACGATGGCGCTCAGTCTCCTTCCAGTGCTCAACGTGCAACTCATGCATCTCGGGGAGGATGTCGCGAAAGCGCTCGACCTGAATGACGTAGTCCTTATACGGGACAGAGCCAAACTTGGCCGGATCGTGAGAGTGGTCCTCCCAGTCAAATGCGCCAGCCTCAATCTGCGCAGCAAGCTCCGGGGTCAGGGTTTTCCCCAGCCCCGAAGCGAGTGCTTCGCGCAGTTTTTGATGGCTAAAAACGGACATCCGTGTTCCTCTAGCTGCTTGTGTGATTCTAGGTGGTGAGTCCCTAAACGTCGGTCATGTCAAGGTCAGGGCGGGAAACCGAAAGCTGCTCGTAGGCGTGGGCCACAATGTTTTCGGGAGCCGGGTCTGGCATCACATACTCGGCGTACAGCGCCCGGACGGGCCGCTCACCCCTCAGGCGGGACTCTTTGTTCTGGTAGCCGCCAATGTATGCTTTTGTCTGCCTTGTCTGGTAATCCATCTCCAGCTCAACGACTCGGCCGTAGGTGAGCCTAGTGCCGTTGTCAGAGGTGACGTTGATTTCAATTCCCATAGACATCCTTTAGAAAAAGCCTACCGCTTCAAAGATCACAGAGTTGACGGTCAGACTGTCTTCGCCGCCCCCAGAAATAACCGAGCAAGACGGGATTGCGGTCACCGTCTGACCGGCGGCGACATCGAAAGTGCCAACGGTGAACGTATATTGGCTTGTGCTATATCCAGTGTAGAAGCTCGATGACTGAACTACGGAACCGTTTACGGTTACTCGGAACGCAAAAGAATCGTCGGTAGTAGGAGTCACGATAAACTTTGCCCGCACACGAAGCAGCTTTGTGGTGCTTAGGTTTGAGACCTTTACGCTTCCGCCAGAAACATAGCTGCCTCTCCCATTAAGATAGTTATCCCAGCCAAAGCCGCCACCGACATACCTTATCGGATTGCTGATGCTGCCAAAGTTGTCAAGGTAGGTAAGGCGCTGGTTAAGCGTTTCCTGGAACGTGTCGTAGTCGCTCTTCAGAACAACCGAGTTCGGGTTGAATACCTCGATCTTGGCGTAGCCGTTTCCGCCGGAGCCACCGGCTGTCGTCGGGCTACCATCGCCGCCGTCGCCATCCGCTGGATCAATGTAGAAGCCACGGTTTCTGACGTATGCGGCCGACGGAGCGCCACCTCCGCCACCGCCGCCACGGGTACCAGAGCCGCCGTTGAGCAGGCTGGGGGTTCCAGAGGCTGCGCGGTAAGTGACGTTGCTGCCAAAGTAAGATCCACCTCGATCGCCGCCAATCGATCCATCGACGCTGGCCGGAACACCCGGTATCGACTGAACCACAGCAAAGTCGCCGTAGTCATTTGTCCGGTACGCCATCGATACACCATTGGTGTATGTCTGGTCGTAGCTGGTGCTCATTGATAGCGGAGTTCCGGCAGACCCGCCGTTGGCTACGTAGGTATCCGAGCCAATGGTGATTTGCGTGTTACCACCAGAGCCGCCGGATTGTGGACTGTTGGCATTGCTGACAGGTCCGCCGCCAGCCCCTCCGGCGCCAACAACAACTGAAATTGTCTTTCCTGGCAAGATGTTGTAAACCGTCATGTTTACAACAGAACCTGGGCTTCCACCACCACCTGTGTATTGCTTGCCTCCGCCCGCACCTCCGCCGCCGGCCCCAACAAGGGTGAATCGCACAGTGCTGATGGTGGCAGTCGTTGTATAGGCGGTGTAGCTACCAGAGTTTGGGTAAGTGAATGTTTGGCCTGAGAGCTGGCTCGCGTCCAAAACGCCAGCCTCCAGAACCCCGCCGAATGTTCCCTTTGCCGCGTCAAGCACGCCACTGAAAGAGCCTTTCGCGGCTTTCAGTTCTCCAGAGAACGTGGCGTTGCCGCCGCTAACTGTCAGTCCCGCGCTTGAAATCTCAAGGTCACTGCCATCCCAGGAGAGTTTTCGGCTGCCGCCGTTGCCAACTGAAAATGTGCCCGTCGAGGAGAGAAAAAATCCTTGACCAGAGTTGAGCGCAACCTGCCCCGAGTACAGAGAGCTGGCAGTCATGCTAATGCCGCCAACCGTACCGGCACTAGCGTAAATCGTGCCTCTTACCTGAAGGTTAGTGCCATCCCAAAGTACGTTATTGTTAGGGCTTCCGACGAAGAACTTGTAGACGCCGCTGTTATTGCCAAGGAAGAATCCAGTACCAGCCGAAGAGTCGCCGGGAGAATAGGCGAGATTGAGGCCTCCGGACAGGTAGCCTGTTGTAACGCCAATGGCCGCGGTCAGGGAGCCAGTGCTGATCTTGTCGGCAACAAGGCTTTGGATCTTTGCGCTGGTGATTGTGGCGTCGGCAATATACGCAGAGCGGATGTACGCCCCAACCGGATACGTGACGCCGTCAATCACCGTTGGCGTGGTTGTGACGATGAATGGAAGCTGACTGGTAATCTCTTCCCAGTAAGCCGTATCAGTTGGTGCGCGGCCAGTTGTTGTGGCTTTGCATCGGTAGATCTTGTATCCGCCGGAGGTGTAGCTCACCCTATCATTAAGCACGTACGTTGTAGTGCTGATGTAGGCGGGAGGAGTAGACGGCCCGATAACAAAAGCGTCTGCACGAATCGCAAACAGAGAAGATGGCGTTGCGCCAGTAGAGGTTGACGCCAGACCAAACCCAGAGACATATCCGCCGGTATCGATCTTGACTGTGTATTGAGCGAACAGCGAGTTGTCTGCGTTTGCCCTTGTCGTGGACTCGGTTTGAATCGAGCTGTAAATGTCTCCGCCGACATTTAAACGGGAAGAGACCGTATCTACCTGAGTTGAAATTGCGCTATTGGTTTCGGCTTTTGTGTACGCGTAGCTCTGAACGTAACCTTGAGCGCTTGAAAGCGTAGTCGCATCTGCTGCGCCGTACGCGCTAGTCAGAGTCGTCGATGCCGTTGAGATTGCGCTGTCTGTTGCGGCCTTGGTGTAGTAGTTTGTCAGCAGCGACGAACGCGTGGCAGGCAATCCTGTTACTGAGTCGTTGACCTGAGAGCTTAGCGATGTCAGGCTGCTACTGATCGCCGTGTCATTGGTTGCCCTGGTTGATGCCTCGGTCGTGATCGCGGCATTTAGGGTGTTGTAGTTCGTGGTAACTGTGGACGACAGAGCCGAGATTTGACTTGACAAGGCTCCGTCAGCGTTTGCCCGAGCTACCCGCTCGTTGTAAACCAGACCCGTTGTTAGCTGCGCAACATCTGTTCCAGAGTAAGTACCGCGAATCTGAGCGGCAAGTGTCTCGCGGCTGGCGGCCTCAGCAGCATCTCCTGATGCACGCGCAGTCTGCTCAGTTTGTAGCGCCGCAAGAACACTGCTCAAGTCTCCAGTAGATGCAGCCGTCAGCGTGTTGATCTGAGTCTGAAGATTGGAGTCTGCGCTTGCCCTGGACGCTGCCTCATTAAGAATGGCTTGAGCGCGAGCAGATGCCTCTGCCTGAATTGCAGCCGCTCGAGCAATAGATTCCCGATTGAGCCGATAGTTGACTCCCCCAGCTTCACTGGACGGAGAATCGATCAGCTCGATACGTTTGCCAAGACCGGCATACAGCTCAGTCTCGGTGATCTTCCCGCTGAGAGCGTCAAGGATTTTTCGCGAATCAAGGGCCGTCTGAGCTTTTGTGCCGGAGGAAGAGTTGAATGGGCCGGTTACGTTCGCCTTGGAAACAAACCGAATCCAGTAGTAGTAAGTGCTGCTTGCGTCAGCAGGATCTGCGTAAACATTGCCGATCGTGGCGCCGACCAACACAGCTTCGGACTGAGAGTCAACTGTGCCGCGCCACACCTCTGTATAAGCATGGTTTTGGTAAGGGGCGCCACTCCACTCAAGGTAGACATTAGTAAATCCGCCTGAGGCAACCAGCCCCACAGGAGGGGGAGGCGTCGTAAGGTCCGTGACTGCGTTGTAGCTGCCGCCAGGAGTCAGCGTTGGATTGACCGGGATGCTTCCAGATCCGCTTTTAGTCCCAGATCCAGCCGCATCTTCGGAGGCGACGCCAAGAGCAACAAGGTCGCGCAAAGTCGCCGCTTGATCAAGCGGATTTCCAATCTGGCCCTCTCGCACCTGCATGGTGTTTTTGATGGCCTGGAGGACTTCAAGAACATTATCGCTCCTGACCTCCGGAATGGATGGGACTTGAGTCTCGCGGCTCATAGCGCTTTCATTTCAGTCGAGTTTTGCGCAATGCTGACCGAGTAAACCTCGTTGCCGGTCTCTAGCTCAAACTCCCAGTCATAACTTCTGAATCCAGAGGGAAGACGGAACGCATTGTTGTTTTGCACAACCTTCTGAAGCTTTAGCGCACTCTCGCAGTAAACCCTGATTGTTACCGGATAAGCCTCGGCAACAACTTGACAGAACCCAAAGTTAGTCGGGTAGTCCAGGCGGAATACTTTACTGCGCCACTTGGAAGTCAGGGGCGACCCGGCGTCAAAGCGCTTAATCTTGCCACCCTGAGCCAAGTAAAGAATGTCGGATCTGGCGTCGTAATAGCCTGCCGTTATTTTGCTGGAGGCATTTATGTCAGATGTCGTTAGTGCGGCCCCTTGGCCGGATATGTCTACGACCAGCATTCCCTTCAAAGAGCCGGTGTCGTAGGTGATGTGAATGCGGCCGTTGTATACGTAGCACTCCATCGATGAAGGGCTGAAAGCCTGCCACTGGTCTCGAGAGTACAGGTTCTTGGTGACGACGTCGTTGGTTGTGCCGATTTCAACCAGCCCGTCAGCAGAAGCGTAGATCACTCCGCTCCCCGTCTCAACAATTGAGCGCTTGGAAACGCACGCCTGCTGAAGCGGCAGCTTGCTAGAAGACATTGCGGCGGGGTCGATGCCCTGGAACAAGTACGGATACGAATCTGTCAACACCGCAACCGACTGACCAAACGTAGCAATTCCAACGATGTTGAAGTCAATCGGGTATTCGTGAGGCCATGCATGAGGAAGGTTGGGCTCAGACAGGTACAGCGTTTTGCCAACAAAGCCAACGGCGGCACCGTTTGCCATGACGCGCATTCCCTTCAGGCCTGCCGGAGGAGCAACCCAATCCTCGGATGGAAGCACTTCGCCAAGGTCGGATTGCGTCTTGGAGTCGGTGTAGCTGTCAGAGGCAACAGGAACTTCGTCTACGTACTGGAACTGGGCCGCATTGCCAACAGTCGAGCTTCTGTAGATCCGCTTTTTAGTGATGTTGTATGACCCGGTCGGAACGGAGGCCGGGATGGAAATTGTGACGTCACCCTCGGGATCAATGTTTGCAGACGATGATGCAGCAGAAGGGGGGCCCTCTTCCCCGTATGCGGAAACGTACGTGTAGACGTAAGTCCTGGTCTCTGGAACGGTATCTGACGGCACGGTTGCGATTGCGCCAGGAGTCCCCGTAGGGGTTGACGGAAGACTTTGCAGGCTCATCGACAAAGATGCGCCAAGCGCTGAGTCCGCAATCTTGTCAGAAAAAGAAGTAGTGCTTGCCGTGGTCTCTGCAACGAGTTTCCAGGCGGACTCGCTGATGCTGACAACCGCCCCTGTAATGGTTGGCGTTTGACGATACAGCCGCTTTTTGGTAACGCCAGCAGGCATTGTTTCGCTGTGCGTAACCGTGACATCTGTGGTTCCGTCAACCACCCATACTGTTGCGCTTGCGGGCCCGTGGCTGGTCTCATTTCCGGAAGCGTCGGCAAATGAAACCATGTAGACGCGCTGCACTGCGCCGGAGGTCTCCGAGCTAACCGATCCAATGTTCGACACGGATGGGGCGCGAGTGGGGCCCGACAGGGACAGCGAGTTCCAGATTGCCGAAGCGCTGGCAATCGAAGCATCTGTTGCGGTGTCGTTGTATGCGGAGACGTTGAGATCCAGCTCGGTTATGCGCCGGAAAGTTCCAGACACCTTGCGATAAATACGCTTCTTGGTTATGCCCGCGTCACCAAGGTTGTCTGTCGTAAGGTTTGAGAAAGACACTTTCTGACCGTCAACACCCTGGATCGACAGCACCTTTGTCGGAAAGGATTCTTTAAGCGTCGTCGGGTTGTAGAACGTCAGCACGTAGTCTCTCGCAACCCGCGTGTAAGCGGTTGGGTTTCCGAAAGACGTAATCGATGGAGGAGATGTTGGCGCGGGAATTCCGAGCTGGTACGAAGCCCTTGGATAAGCGCCTGTTCCTGACTGAAGAATCAGTGAGTACGGAGCATAGCGAGGAACGTCGGTGCCATTGGTCCAGTACAGACGCTCGTTAACATCGTTGGCAATCGGGGAGCGAAAGACATCGGTATCTTCGGAAAACTCAAGCCAAGTAGAGTTTTCTCCCGAGGTTCCCTGATAAGGGAAGATTGTCTTTGGGTTGGTGCGAAGCGCGTCTTTGAGATCGGTTGAGGCCTTCATCGGCACAAGCGCACCAGAGACAAGACGGACGTTGTTTGCCGTCTGCGCCTCGTTGTTCTGCAACAGCTTGGTGCTGACAATGGGCTTAAGCCCGTTGAAACTTTTTACGCCGAATCCAGCCATGTCGTGTTACCAGAGCTTGGTTCGCGCCCAGTAGTTGGCGCTGAACTTGTCATCCTTGGTCAGGTTTCCGTTCTTGTCCCTGATTCCGGCGGATCGAGAAAGATAGTTATCCCGGCGCTTTTCGTCGTGGTGCTGGGTGTAATCCTGCATGCCGCGTAGGCCAAAGCGAACCAGTTTTACCTCGTCACCCTTTTTGGCGAGAACCATCTTTTTCTGCTTGGCGCCATCCGGGGCGTCAACTGGCTTGTTGAATCCCGGAAACTCATGCCCCCGGTAAACCAGCTTTCCGCCATCGCGTTTGATGTTTGACGCCTTCATACGATTTTCTCCGGTGCTTTCAGTTTTTCTTCATGCATACGCCGCGCACGTAGCCTTGGAGGCCTACGACGAGCGCTTCCAGTCGGTCAGCTTCTGCTGCCATTCCAACAAGAGCCGTCGCACAATGTCCGAGTAGCTCTCGCTCAAGTCCTGCTCCTGCATTAACTCGGGCGCCGGAGGCGGGGCTTGCGGAGGCTGAAGCACCCGAGGAGGAGAGCTTGTCGCGCAACTGACCAAGCTCAGACTGAGCGCCAGCAGCGCTGCGCTCGTAACGCTTCTTGAGTTCAACATACTTTACCTCGCTCTCTTGTTTAGCCTTAACAAGCTGTTGCTCTTTAACCCTAAACTCCGACTCTTGCTTAAGAGCGGTTTCTAGCTGAACAGCTTTTTCCTTATCCCATTCCGCCCGAACAAACGACTTGCCGGAACGAAAAGCATAGAAATGTGTGATAGACAAAAGGATTGCCATAGCCAAGGCAATCCAGACGCGTGGATTCAGCAGGTACAGCATATCAGCCTCCTACGCATTGTTCGTATTCAGCCTGTCGGCGAATCGACAGGCCACGGAGGCGCTCGCCGTTAAATCGGTCCCAGCGCAAAATCTCGGAGCAGGCACCAGAATAATCCTGAGCGTTAAGTTTCCTGACAAGAGTGCTGCCACAAAACGCCCCCGATCCAATGTTGTAGGCCAGGGAAACGTAAGCGTCGTACTCGTACTGATGAAGAGGCACCTTCACGCAGGTCTTGATTGCCCCCTCATACCTCCGGATATCTTGGAGTGCGCGAACCACAGCCTTGGCAGGATTGATCTTCTCTCCACCCTTAAGTGGCCGGCCTTGTTCGTCGGTTGTGGTGCCAAACCCGTATGTCGGAACATCGCCAGGGACTGGTGGTTCTGCGACATCTGACCAGCCTTCATTCATCACTAAGCCGCCAAATGCCGTTGCCGACAGAGTGAGCGCCGCAACAACAACCCGGAAGTTACTCATTCTTTTGCCCCGCCTCCGGGCCTCGGCCCAACCATCCTTGAACGGTTTTGGTTTCATAGATCCTGATGCAGCCCCAAACAATAGAAATCAAGGCGGCAATCGGAGGAAGCCATTGAGACAGGGAGAGCAGAACCGTGCCAACACTCACCGCATCAACAACGTGTTTGGTTTGCTCGGTCAGATTATTCACGGCGCTTACCTCTTACTTCAGCCTACGAAGCTTAAAGAGGGTTCGGCGATAAAGCGCCACGCCCTCATCTATGATGTTTTGTATCGAGGTGTCTTCTTTTTCCACAACCTCGTAGCGATTTTTCAGCACCCAGTCGTGATGGGCCTGGAGGATTTCAATGATGTCGTCTCCACCCTTGTGCGCAAGAAGCGGGATCTTTTCGATTTCTTTGCCGCTGCCCATATAGGTCTCGGCAATCTCGTCTGCAATTTCCACAATGCCGTCGTAGAACTCGGCTAGAGCTTGATGGGCGGCGTATGCGCCGGGCCCGGAAACAAGCAGATGCTTTCGGTGAGCCAGATCTCTACTTAGGAACATCAATGCAATAAGTTCGCCAATCATTTTCTATCCTCAGTCTATCTATTAAATTGTTTTGTTACACATGCTATTGGTTACTGAGGCTTGCTGGGCCATTGAACCCTGAAAGGAAAGTCCTGCTGGTCCGGGACGTTGCGCAAAGCCTGTCGATAAACGGCCCACGCAGCCTTGTCAACTGTTGCGTCCGCGATTTGTGTCCAGTCGCTACTGGAAAGCCTTGCGTTTCGCTCCGAGCGAACATTCAAGGACGCTTTAATTTCATCAAGCTCGTTGACTTGCCAAGCCTGTTTCCAAACTCCGCTATCAAATACCGGAGTAACTTCAACCAAGTATTCAATTAGAGGGCTAAAGTCTGGCCGAGCAGACTCCTCAACCACAACAACACCAAACTCAAGCAAGGTTTCTGAAGTCGGCTCTTCTGGAAACGATGTGTTTGGATACTCGGCCGAAAGGCTTGCTGGATACTTAACGATGTTGCCGTTGTTAATCAGCGCATACATTTTGTGCTACCTTTATGAGAGCGACAGGTACATGGATGCCATTCCCCTGGCGGTTCCTCCGGTCGACGAGTAAGTGCAGGTTACGTTTTGTGGGGATGAGTTATAAATTTTGTATCGAAGAACGTGTGAGGTGAATTGAATGACCGACCCGGTTTGCGTGGGAGACATCGTAGAGGCTGATGCGTTACCTCCGCCCTCAATGCTGTAAAAACCCAAGGCTATCAATGGCGCTGTGCCGCTAGACGAGGTGATTGTTTGAGCTGAAGGGGTAGCAATAGTTCCCGCGTTTCCGTTTGTTGTTACGCTGCCCGAAGTAACGGATGTTAAACTTTTGTTGTTTAGCCTAAATACTGAGCACGACCATACGTAATAAGGGCCAGCGGTTGTTGGCGTAAATGTTGATCCAAGATCTGCCGACGTCAGAATCTTGTAGCCAATGTAAATATTGCCCGCGTCGGCAGCTGCCGTTGCATATTCATTATATGACGCAAGCTGCGTTAGACCAGAGCCCGCAAAACTCAATGATGGAGGCGTTGCGACAGCGTCCGTTGCTGAGTTATAGTAAACAATAAGAAGGTCTCCAGCCTGTGCGCCACTGGCGGCAGATGGATACGTTATTGTTTTTACGTTAACGCCTGTGCTGGCAATAAATGAGATGGAAGAAACATTGTCTGCCTGACGCGACATAACAGCGGATCGGAGAGCCCGTGAAAGCATTATGCAACTCCCACAAATGCGCCGTAGACCTGGGATCCGGTCTTCCAAAGCTCAATAATGCTGACTACTGTGGTCGACAATGTTGGCGCGGATCCAGCGCCAGCCGAACCAACCCATTTAACGCCGCCAGATCCAAAGCTGGTGTCAGTCCAGGTAATGGCGTTGGCTCCGGCTGTAACCATCAGCGTAACACTCTGGCCGGCAGCAAAGCTGCTTGCCGTTGGAGTTCGGCTTGCACCAAGAGTCCAGAGCTGAATAGATCCGTTGGCTGGGTTTACGTCAACAGATGCGCCATCAGTGATGGTAAAGACGTTCTCTTTAATGTTTCCCGAGAAGGTCCATTGCCCGCTGGCAGCGACGCTGGTTGTTGCGCCAGAAACAGCAGAACCAATAGCTATTGCAGTTGTCGATCCACTTAGGCCAGCCGTACCAATGTTTATGGTTTTGGTGCTGCCAGATGCTGTTGCTCCAGCCTGAATGTTGGTGGTTTGGCTTGCAGTAGACAAGCCAATAGCAATTGTTCCAGTATGACCCGTATTGCCAATTGTCAATGTCTGCGCTACCGCGGATGCCTGAATTGTTAGCGATGCCGCTGAGCTAATAGATGAAAAGATTTGATTGCCGGAAAATGTTTGGTTGCTTTGATTTAGACTTGCTATTGAATACGTGGCGCCGGAAATGCGGTAAAACAAGCCGCTAGAGGTTCCCCAAACATCCCCCGTAACCGGGCTGGTCGGTGCAGAGCCGACACCAATATTAAAAGGCGCTGCCGTTGTTGTGGATGCCGGAAATATTAACTGCCCCGTCATCGTGCCGCCAGTAAGCGCCAGCCGCTCAGTCTTTAGGTCATTCAGCATCACCCTTGCAACACGGAGTTCCACGGTATCTCCGGTTGACCACGCTCTAGCAGTCGTCCCGTCTTGGGCGCGAGTGACGGTGAATGTGTCCGTGCTTACGGCCGTAACCTTGACAATCTCGATGTTGCTCGAGGCGTCAGTCAGCGTGACGTAAAAGTAGTCTCCGCCAGAGATTGACGGGAATAGAGCGCCCTTTCCCGTCGCAACGGTCAGGCTTGTGGCGATGTTCGTAATCGAAGATGCTAGGGTAGCCGATGCGTTGTTTGAATAGAGGACTGGCATTACGCAACCTTCAGAACTTCAACATTGATATATTCGATCTCTGCACCTACGGCAATGTCGTTGTAAGAAGCAGACACCTCGATGTCGTTGGCGGCGGCACTTGCCTGCACGTAGCTTGTTGACACGGACGACAAGAGGCCGGATTGAGTGTAGATCTTTCGCAGGCGCGAACTGGCAACAGCGGCTGAAGCCAACGCGCTCCCGCCAAATCTCTTGGTAATAAAAATCGTTGGGCTGGTTAGCGCGGTAGAAAGCGCCGAGCCACTAAAAACCAAAACCGCAGAAACCAAGCCTGAGGCCTGAGCGGTTGCATTAATGGAGCCGGCAATGCTTCGGATTATCGATGCGCTTGCGCTTGCCGAAGATGTTGCACTGATGGAGGCAGCAACACTTCTGAAGGAAATTATTGAAGCCTGAGCGATGCTTGCAACAGCGCTTGCGGACGCGGCAAGCCTTGCGGTAATGGCAAGCGCCCCCGACCGCGCCACTGATGCCTGAATAGAAGCGGCAATCGACGCCGTCTTCGACATGCTGCCAGAAGCAGACAAGGAAGCGGAAACGCTGGAAGCTATCCGTAACGCAACTGAGAATGAAGACGACTGAACTGCCGTTGCGGCAACGGATGCCGCTAGTATCTTGCTTGCGGAAAGGCTACCGGAAGCCGTAACGGCCAACACAGCAAATGCCGAGATGCCCGCCCCACCCGAAAGAGTTGCGGATGTTGTGGCGACCGCGGCTATAGAAGATGCGATACCCTTTTCTGCTGAAAGGTTCGCGGAAGCCGTGATTGCAAATGCAGCAGAAACCGATAGAGGTTTCTCTGCCGAAAGACTAGATGAGGCAACAAAAGCTGTCGAGACAGATGTCGACAGATTCTTTTCTGGCGAAAGACTCGCGTCCGCTGTGACCGCTGTAGAAATGGAGGACGAAACCCCCTTGACCACAGACAGACTGACTGACGATGTGACAGACAGGGAGACGGAAGATGCAAGCGCCTTCCCTAAGGAGATGTCTGCTGATGCTGTTGCAGCCGCAGATATGCCGGACGAGACTCCTTTTTGTACTGAGAGCCCGCCGGACGCCGCAAACGCTAAGCTCGCTGATCCGGACAGCTCTATTGGCTGGATAAGTGAAGCAGACGATGATGCAGCGCACGCAATCGACGCGTCAAAGCTTACCGACTTATCAAGGGACGCGCTGACTTGCGCCGTTGTTGAGACGGAACAAGCCAAGCTCTGTGACGCAACCGCTCCAGAGCTTGCATTTAGTGCCGCGCTATTAAGCGCAGAACTATTGAGCAGCATCCCTTACCCGCTTTTACGCAAAGGTGACAGACAGAGAGCCAGCCGGGAACGTAACGGTATCGGACTGGTTGACCGTTTTGCTGATGGTCAGCGCACCCCAGAACAACAGGTTGCCGGCAGAGGCCGCATCAAAGATGCCAAAGTGCGTAACCGTTCCCCAGGTGGCGGACGGAGTCGCAAACGTAATGGCGTTGTTGTTTGAAGTCGAGCCACCTGTGCCGCTCGATGCGGTCGTCGAGCCGGAAGACTGAGTGCCAGCCCAGTTGGCCAAAGACGAAGAGACAGATGTGCGAGCATAGCTGCCGCCACTGACTTCCGTGCCGCCGCCGGAGTCAGACGGGGCAGCAGTGAACAGACCGACGTACAGGGTGGTAGTCGTGGGAGCGGCTTGACCTCGGAAGAGCTGGTCAACCAGCTTGTTCTCAAGGTAATCGGACATTGCGGACATGGTAAATACCTCTTAGTTAAATTGAGAGCGGATGCTGAACTTAAGGACTTCGAAGACCGTTTGCTTCTGGCCTTCGAAGTCGATTTCAACCTCACCCTCATAAGCGCCTGGATCTACATCTAGAACGCCATTAGGGAAGTTGAACCGGACCACCCCTGCCGTGCCACCGCTAACCTTCTCGCACAAGATCGTCGAAAGAACGGTGTCACTTCCGGTGGCCCGGAAGTAGACTCGCACAATGACGTCTGGGTCACTTAGGTCGATGGAAGACCCCGTATTGGGATCGGTTAGGGTGAGACGGATATAAGGTAGGTTGTCGCCCTGAACGAGCTTGATCTTTTCTGACATCAGATCCTCCGCATCTGGACGGCAAGGCTGCCGCGAACATTGCCGTGAAGAGCGCGACTGCGGGCGACGTTTACGCCTACGTCAAACAATCCCTTCTCCACTGCGGCCATCTGCGCGTTGCTGTATGGCTTGCCGGCCGACATCATCAGTCGGTACAGGGCGCCGTGAGCAATGGTCTCCGCGTAGTCCTCAAAAACCACATCGTCAATCTCGCTGCTCGCCCTGGTTGGTTTAATGGCTACGCGCAGAGTCAGCCCGTTCGCATATTTCTTATCCGGTAATGGCCACACGCTGATTGAGCGAGGCTCTTTCTGGAGGTAGTACTGAGGAGTGCTGGCCTGCGATTCGTACGAACTGAACAGCCTGTTGTAAGTAGACGCATCCCGCACGAAGTCTGGGGCAACAGCATTCAGCTTGTTGTTCTCAAGCCATGCCTGTTGCACTTTTACTACGACGTAGCCCTTCGGGGGATCAAGGTCGTAGTCAACCAGATTCTGGATGATCGTAATGGGATCGTGATCCACGACAAGAGCAAGGCTCTTTTCGCAGAACTCAATGCATGAATTTCTTATTGCCTGAGTGACGATCAGCTCATTGGCCCCAGGCACCTCAGGGAGAATGTATGGGAAGAAGTCTTCGTAAGCGGCCATTAAGCAACACCTCCAAGCTGAGCCGCAGCGCCGTTGGGATCTCCACCTTTGTTCGATACCTTAGGCCCAAAGGCAATGTCCTTCTGGAGCTTGATGCCAAGGACGGATGCGAACAGCGACAGGTAAGAGCTTGCGAGCTGCGCGTTAGCTGCGAAGTCCGTCTCCTTTGAGTAGCAGCGGAACAGCAGGTAGTTGATCAGCGCCTCAAAGTACGAGTCCTGAACGGTCAGGTCGTCGGTCGTGGCGGAGACGGCGGACGGGTACTTTGAGTAGACGGTCTCAACTTTGACGCCGCTGCTGACGGGCGGATACACGAAGAACTGCCCTGGGATGCGTTCGTCGTAGGTGAAGTGCTTGACCGCCGACTGATTGGTGGCGGTGTGCCAGTTCGGATCAAACCGATCCAGCGTGTCTCGGGCCGTGATGGTGATGGCTCGACCGGGAGTTGTTCCGTCAGACGCCATATTTCGCACCACATCAAGCAAACGAAATCCGCCAGTGGGGATGCTCTGCTTGCTTCCGGCAGACAGGGTTTGAACTGTGGATGCGGAGCAGGAGTCGGGGCGATAGACAGCAACGAGGCGCTGGGCGTCGTTGATGTAGTCAATCATCTCCGCGTTCGACCAGCGGTAGCTTGTCGCATCGGAATCGAGCAGGATGTTCCGTGCGCGAGAGATAACGTCGGAAACCTTCATGCAACACCCGGTTTAGGTTTCGCCTTCCGTCCGCCATGCTTGGCGCGGAACGCCTCGATGGCTTTGCTCACTTCCGGCTCCGGTTGAGCGACTGCCGCTTCTACGACTGGATTTTCTCTGGTGTTCTCTTGCTCGAAGGGCACCATGTCGGCTCGCTCTGCGAGCAGAGGAGTCCATACGTAGATGTAGCCGGAGGGGATTTGCTTGAGAAGTTTAGTCATAAATGAAAAAAGGGGGAGGAGGCTTCCCCCCTCCCCCTATTTAGAACGGAAGAATTACTTCCGGACGTAGGCGGCAACCAGAGCCTCGGGCTTGGTCACCTTGAAGCCGTACACGTTCAAGCCGCGCACGATGTTGCCGAAGGTGGACTGAGCGCGGATGGTTTCCACGTTGGTCATCTGCGAAGCGAACGAAATGGCATCGCGGGTACCAGCCATGATGTTCCAGGCCTTGTAGTCTGCGTTGGCGCCAGTGCCGCCGGCAGCAGAATCAGCACCCAGATCGGTTGCGCTGGACAGGTTGTTCGACACGTAGACCATGAAGCGGTCGATCATGCCGATCTTGCCGTTACGCAGGGGGGTGACGGAGTCGCCGGTCAGGTAAGCCTGCTTCAGGTCAGAGCGCTTGATCAGCGAAGCCATCCAAGCAGGGATCACGACCCAACGGCCATCTTCCGGCACGTTCTGCTCGTCCAGCACTTGACCCATGTCCAGCAGGAGGTCCAGCACGGTAGAGCTGGTGGCCTGACGGGGAGCGCCAGTAGCGCCCAGGTTGATGTCGCCGGAGATGGCGCCAGCGGTAGCGCCCTTGTTAGCGGTGGCAGCGTCAGCATACACAGAGCCGAGAACATCGGCGTCGATGGCAATCTTCATCTGCTGCGAAGCGTCGTTCGTGAACATGTCCATCAGCTTAATGTCGGCCTGGGTGGCATCGACATCGTCCAGGACGACGGCGAAGTACTTGCCCTTGTCGATGTTCAGCTCTAGGGGAGTGGAGGTCGGAACCTGACTGGTCAGGTTCTGGCCCTTGGAGTAGCTGCTGACGGTGATGGTCGGGATGGTGCGGATGGTGATCTTGTCGCCTTGGCCCTTGATCTCGCCTTCCCAGTCGTTGTTCGTGATCTCACCGAGGACGGTGGACTTGTAGAACTTGACCTGGAGTTTGCCAGACCAGATCTCCGGGATGAAGCCCGAAGCGCCAGCGTAAGAGTCGGTGCCGGAACCGGCGCCGTAGTAATTGCCCGAAACTGCGAGAGACATTTTTATTACCTCAAATAAGGTAGCCTGCTATCGGATTCTTCGTTCTCGAATCGCAAGCTGGATTTCATTCTCAATTGCAGCCTCCTGTTCATCGCTGTACTCGCCTCCCCGAGCCCGAGCGTAGAAGTCAGCGACTTCGCCACGGGTCCAGATCTTCCTGCCCTTGGGCGCCTCGGGAGTCCGAGTCGTCATAGGGGCAACTTGCGATTCCAACGACTGCGAAGAAGCCGCAGCGGTGTCTTGTTGAACCTTCTTGAACGCATTGAAGAATCTGGCAACGCGATCTGCATCGCGCTTCTCTTCTGCCTGCGACAGAATGTCTTGGCGTTGATAGCCGGTGAACTCATCGACTTCACCCAGCCATGCATGGAAGTCCGGATCGTCGTTGACAGCCATCCAGTCCGGGACCATCTGCACCAGCTTCTCGAAGAAGCCGACTTCTTTGGTCTGAACCGTCTGAGCCTCAAACGACTCAATCCGCTTTTTGAGCTTGGTGATCTCATCGTCTTTACCCGATACCTCTTCACGCGCAGCGCGACGGATCAGGTCAACGAGAGGCTCGCCAAACTCATTCACTTCCTCGGGCTTGACCAGCGATTCTTTAGGTTTCGCCAGCGAAGACCGCAACGCCTCCACTTCCTCGGTCAGACTTTCCAACTTGCCTTCACGCTCTTTGAGCGCCGCATGCAATCGCGGAACCTCGGCGTTGTATTTGCCGTGCAGCGTCTTGTACCTAGCTTCCCACTTGTCGTCTCCCTGCGGGCTGGCCGGCTCGCTCGGGGTGTTGGTGGGCGCGGGGGTTGCCTGCGCTACTGGTTCGCTCGGAGCCGGCGGTGTGGCCGGGGCCGGTTCACTCGAAGCCGGTGGCGCCGGATCCGGTGAAGATTGCTGGGCTTGTCGAGCCTGAGCAATTCGTTGAAGAGCTTCTTCTGCCTTTCTTTCCGCCTCTACGACGGCGCGGGGGAGGTTCAATTACTTCTCCTAGAGCCTTCACTTCCAACTCGGGGCCGTCAATGCGGTCACCCTTGTTAGGTTGTTCCGGTGTTCTCGGTTTGCCGGTGAATCGCCACCGAACAAGCGTTGTCCCAAATTGGGACTAATTACATTTTCCGGAGCGTGTCCCTGGCCGTTCGCTTCTTTTCAAGAAACTCGGCGAGTGCCTGGGATGCCCCTTGATTCCAGCGAGACTGCACTTCTTCTCGCGTTGAATCGTTGAAAAGGCGGATTGTGGCAAGGGAATCCTCAAGCCACTTACACACCTCTTCGAAATCACTGTTGCCGTCTAAGGACGACAACGATGCAATTACTGTACGTGGTGGTTTATTCAGCACGTATTACTTTTTGTAGTCTTGACGGCTGCGCACGCCCGGGCCTTGGTTATACGTGCACTCGTTAGGGGCACCGTATCCCGCAACAACAAGACCTCCGTTGGCATAACCAACTCGCTCGGCTTCACGCTTTTCTCCGGCCATGTACTTCTTGGCAGGCATCTTCTTTTCCATGAGCTCTTCGCGCTTGGATTCTTTGCCGGCAAACGGCATGGGCTTCTTCATCATGATTTTCCTTACTGGACTATGTTTGCTTCCGCTCCGCCTGCCGGGTTGCCGGCTGCATCGAGCGTAGCTGGTGCTTGTGGTGCTGCTTGTTGCTGTGCGGCCATTTGCTGCATAGCCATAGCCTGCATTTGCTCTTGCTTGAACTCGAGCTTTTCAGTTGTTGGAACAAGTTTGTCTGTGTCCATCTGAAGCGACTCGGCCAGCTCTCGCAAGAGGTATGCCCTGCCCTCAGCGCCGACAATCTGAAGATCGACAGGATTGGCTGTTGCTTGCAAGAATTCGTTGCGGCGCATCTGAAGCTGCTCTTTGGCAACCAAGCCCATAGCTCCACGGGCGCGAATCTTGAAGTCACCCTTACATGACATGTCGGGGTCATACAGCATGTTGTGTACGTACATCCGCTGAACCACTGAAGCGACCACAACATCAATGGAGGCAATGGAGTTCTTAATACCTTTTGCTGCGTTGTCCATCAGCATCGAAAGGCCGGACGCCGTTCGTCCTGCTCCGGAGCCTGCGCCACCGCCGTAAACATAGGACGGTACGCCAGTCACTTCATCTGCTTGTTTCATGAAGTACTGATAGACGGCCATGAGCTCCTGTGCGTTCATGTTTGGCTGAAAGAAACGCACGGCAGGTTGGCCGCCCCCGGTGCGGTCGCTAGTCGTTTGCCAAATCTTCCAAGGGAACATTTGCGTGATGGGCTCGCCGTCAGGCAGGCGGTCTACCGCAATTTCCGCCTGAGGGCCGGAAGCAATCGCCATGTTGTTGGCGAGTGATCTGGCTGCCGCGTTGCACATGATCTGAACATCACGCATCTGCTCAGTCAGTGCAGTGCCCCAGAAAGCACCGGGTATCGGAACCCACTGCGCGATTTCATATGGGCGAGCGCCAAGAGGATCGGGGTTCAAGATGCACTTGATGATGAACGGGCCGATCTGAATAGCGGTGATCTCGTACTCCTTGTACGGATCTAGCTTCTTGCCTTTGTAGCCCCAATCCATCAGCATCTTGCCGCTGACGCTACCCCAGAACTCAATAGCCTCGATCACTTCCCTGGTGTAAAGAAGGGCGTGCGGCTTGCCTTCCAGGCGATCGCGCTCCTGGTCGCCCATCAGCCACTGACGGAATCCGGTTTCGCCAAAACGCTCAAGAACCTGATCGATCTCAGCGTCGGACACGCCAGGAGCGCTACGCATCGACTGAAGCGCCGAACGGGTCAAACGCATACGCTCAATGAAGAAGTTGTCGTTTACCGAGCTGGAGTTTGGCGAGGGGAAGGCGTCATGCGGATTGACGCGGTAGGTCTCTCGGCTGAAATCATTGATGATGACTGGCTGGAACTTCGGCCCCCACTTCATCTGCTTTTTTCGACGGATGACCGGGCCCTTGAGGATTGCCGTCGGGTAGGTCACAAAGTCGTCGATGAACTCGCGCAAAGCGTTATCAAAACCACCGGAAGAAAGCTGATCGTCAATCTTGTTTTCCATGCGGTTAGCGGTCTTGTCGGCCTCCTCTCGCATGCGGTTTATGATTTGGTCGTGGACTTGTTCCATCCTCACCCGAAATGCCTCAGGGTGGACTTGACCGCCTTGCTCCAGAAACGCCTGCTGCTCTAGCTGTACAAGCTCTACGATGCCGGCAGCTATTTCCGGCGGCAGCTCCGGCTCATTAGCTGGGTCCAACTCAAACACACGCCGCCCATTACCGATCATGACGTCGGTAATCCAGTTTGCAGCAGCACGGGCTTTGATGTCCGTGATCCGCATGAAGATGTCAGAGCCGCCTGTCTTGGCAATTTCGATTTCGCGCTCTGGGTCGTAGACGCCTCGGCGCTGCCGCTCGCACTTGAGCAGGCGTTCGGTGATCTCGGTCTTTGCGAACTTTGCCCGCTCCCAGCAATCGCCGATGTGTCGCGATAGGTCCGAGTGCAGCATCTCGATCAACTCAACCTTTTGGTCGGTCTTGATGTCTACGTTGAGAGGAGGGGGCGCACCCGCCCCAACAATGGCGATACCGTTCATGTCCAGCCTCTGGTACTAGCTTGTGCGATTTGGCGTGCCGAGACGGGACGCAGCCCGTTACGAACTCGCATGCACAGGTATTGGAGAGCGTCGTGCGGATGCGAAAAGGCATCCTTGACGGGCCGGTCCCTGTATCGCGCTTGGCCTGAAGTTTTCAGGCGCTCATAGCGGTAGCGACCATTAAAACCTTTGCGCAGCGTAGAGCAGCGGGGGTCTAGCAACATGCCAGGCCCGCCGTCAATCATGCGCGTCAAAAAGTAAGCAACCGACTCTCGGCGCGGTACCCAGTCGTTGGTTGCGGCTGGCTCAGTTGGAATGCCCAACTCAAGCAGCTCTTGAAGACAAGTGCGCTCATCCGTCTGAGCACGAATCTGTCCGGCTGGGTCGCCCTCAGAAAAGCGAACAAAGCCGTTGTACTTGTTGGTCAAGATCGGTCGCACCACATCGGAGGTGAACTGCCGTATGCCCATGTCCTCGGAAATGATTTCCTCAAGGATGCGAAGCTGACCGTTTGGCATTTGCTGCCCGATGATGCAGGCCGGAGTAAGACCAAAGTCCCATCCCATGATGATGGGCAGGCCGCGCACGGGCTCAAGCGGTTCGTCGGAGACATGCACTCGATCGTTCCACTCGGGGAAGACTGGCTTGCCGCTGCTGGTCGTTCCGTAGTTTCCCATGAGGAACACGTTGATCCAGCCGTCCTGTTTGCCGCCGAGCTGCTGAAGGTAGTAGCCGTGCCCGTTGGGCAAGTTGTCCGTGTTCTCGGCGTCGGGGTTCGGGTGGTACTCGCCGTCCTCGTCGCGGTACAGGCCGCCCGGCTGGCGGAAGAACTTCCACGTCTTTGGCGTGTCTTGCTCGGCGAACTGGTAGTACCAATGGTCGTCATCCGGCGGGTTGGTATCCATGATCACGCCGGTCCAGCTCGGGCCACCCTTGAGCTTGGAAGGGTAGCGACCCACCCGCTGCGTACACATGTCGAAGACGCCGCGAGAGATCTCGGACGCTTCGTTGATCCAGACGCCAGTCAGTTCCAGCGAGCGTAGCTTGCCGGTGTCCATCTCCGAGTCAAGCGCCAAGAAGATGACCTCAAGCTCCATCGCGGTTCCGTCGCCGATGTCATCGATCCGCATGGTCGAGGTAATCGGCGTATCCCAACGGATTGGCGCCACATGAGGCGGGAACCACGTTTGCCACGTCTTGATGGTCGTGGACTTTAGTTCGGGGTAGGTGTTTCGGATGACGGCCCAGCGGGACCGGCGGACCCCGTCGTACCAGGGCTCCTGGCGGATGGCCCGCATGACGATCTCGGAGCAGCAGGAAGACGACTTACCAGAACCGACAGGGCCCATGAGACCCCGGACGAAGGAGTTGTCTCCGTGGAACTTGGCGGCTTGAGGTCCGGGCGGGAAGTAGGTGACTTGCCCTTCGTCATGCTCTGCTACTGCCTCAGCCATTCTGTTTTGGAAGGTTGGCGTTCAGGTTGAACGTGATGCCTTGTCCGCCCGACTCGATCTTAACGTCCGACAGGTTGGGCAGGCTCTTGTCCAGCAGGATCTTGATGGCGGTCACTTGCGACGGGTTCAGGTTGACCGTGCCCTGGATGTGCGACATCAGCCGGTTGACCAGTTGGGTCGCCTGGATCTTTGCTCTTACGTCGTCTTGGTGCGTCTTGCGCATTCGCGCTGCCATATCAACTCCTGCGTTGCCGTTGGTGGCATATGAAACGGATTGTCTCTGGGGTTCTCAAAGAAAAAGGCCCCGAGCGCATTAGCACCCGGAGCCTTAAAACCAACTCAACCTCTTGGAGCGGCCCGTAGCGTGGGCCAGACGGTCAGGTCAATCCGTAAAGGAGTCGGAATCGGATCCCTGACTGCGGATGTTGCCTCCACCTTCCGCTGGGAGATGGCCTACATAGAAACCAACTCCAGCGTATCTGGTGTTCTTCGAACCAGGGGCCCGGCACAGCCTCAAAAAAAAGCTGGCACGATCCTTGCTGTATTCTTATACGTATAACCGTACTATGGGATAACCGTACTATGGGATACCGTCTTGTATATATCCAAAACAATAACTATCCATAAACAATATCCAATACTTATACAAAGAATATCTATACCTTATCCAAAACTAATAAATATCCTAAGGTATATCTTATTCTTAGTATAACCGTAATACGGATATACCGTAGTACGGTTATCCGTAGAGCGTTAAGCCACAGAAGCCTTGGCGTTCACCACCTGAGCAGCCGCAGCAAAGCTCTTGAGCAGTTGCTCAACCAGCTTCATCAGGTCTTCCGCCCCGCCAAACTCTCGTAGGTCCAGCTCAGCCTCGAACGCATGAGGCTCGCCGTAGATCATCACGCTTCCGTGGACCCTGACGAGCCACGGGGCGAACACAACTTGGCTCGACTCGTCTACGCTTATCTCTCGCAGAGGCTCAAACTGCCTCAAGAACGCCTGCACTTCCTCAGCTTTAAGCATTACAGCTCCTTCGTTTACGGTAAAAAAAATTCTAGGCGGGGTTTATAAGCCCCCCTAAGGCGTTTTCCAGTGGTCCATAGGGGGTAGCCCCACCCCGCCCACGTTCGTCGATCCTGGATTGATCTGATGCGTCCTGGAGCCATTGAAGATTGCAGGGGTTGTGAGTTATGCAACTCGTGCGTGATGGGGCATATGCTGTGGAGTCCTCAAGCCCCCCAGGTCTTACCACGAAGTCCAGGTACTCCCCCACCCTACCCGTGCCTACGCTTCCTGATTCCTGCCAGCCTCCCTGCAATCCAGCACCCTTTTCGCTCCGGAGACACGTTTTCGGTCTTCCCTAACGGGGGAAGACCTACAACTTTTGGGTTATTCCAGCCACTTATGCACAGGTTATCCACCCCCGTGGGCCTGTGCTTGTCCCACAACACTTTTTTGGAGCTGACTATGCAAACCTGTACCTTAAATGAACTTGTCAACGGATACCACCCTCGCATCAGAGAAGTACTGAACATGCCTGCCAGCTATCGAGTCGATGGCTGGAGGGCTATCGCTGACGACAGCAGCCTCCCAGACGAAGTTCGTCTGCAAGCAAACCAGATCTGGCTCGACGCCATCACTGAAACCAACCAGGAGTTTTGACATGTCCACTCTCGAACGCATTGCCTACGCTATCGTTGCCTTCGCAGCCTTCATGGTCGCCACCATCTTTGGTGTCGCTGTTGTAGAGGCCGTCCTGTTTCACGGGCCGGTGTACTACTTCGTTGTCGGATTCCCGATGGTCATCCTGTTCATCTGGATGTCGGGACAACTGACGCATCGTGTTTTCTACGGACATCGCGACTGAGTTCGTCTGCGGCCCTTTTGGGGGGCCGCATCCTCCCGTTTGTTTGTTGTTACCTAAAGGAGTACCTATGAGTTACGAAGAATATCGCTTGGCTACGATGGCACAGGCTGATACCGAGTACGCGACCAACGTCGGATCTCAGAATCGAGAGAAGCCTTGGATCTTGTCTGACCTAGATGTGTGGCACCAAAACCCTTTCTACAAGGGACCGCCTGTACCTCATCCTGAGTCCGAATCGGTGGAGGACGAAGGATTCTGCCCTCTGAGCTTCAAGGAGGCTTCTGAGGTCGCCAGAAAGCTCGCCGCCAATACAGGCCGCCGAGTGCATGTGGTTCGCGCTGACACCGGAAATGGTTGGCTGGCTATGCAGCTCTGACCTTCTCCGGCTGACCCCGCTTCTACCCGCCCCTTTCGGGGGGCGGGTCTCCGCTTTCCTTTTTTTCTTTGTTTCCTCAACCCTGTTCTAAGGAGAACACCATGAATGTTGCTGCCGCTTTTGCTCCGACCGTTGCCCAGATCCAGCGTCTCGTATCGCTGGGTGTTTCCTCTTCGGAGATCCCCTCGACCCGCTCGGAGGCTTCCAAGCTGATCGCCAAGCTGATCGCTGATCGCGACATGAAGCCTGCTACCCAGGCTCAGATCGGTCGTGCCGGCGTTCTGGGTGGACGCGATCTGCCTGGGGCTGGCGTTCGTGAGAAGAGCACCCAGATCTACCTGCTCGAGGCGCTGGCTGCGTTTGACGCTGCGCCGATGGGTGAGGAGACCAACATGGCCGCGGAGGAGATCATCCGCCGCGTTCGCGAGCGCTTCGTCAAGCCCATGACCATCAAGGTCAACGCTCCGACGGCCAGCGCGGAAGACGCTCCGCTGTAAAGCAGAGAGGTTGAAGGGGGTTGGTGAAAACCAGCCCCTTTTCATCCGTGCCTCAACTCACGGATCAATCATTACACGCAAACCAACAAGGAACTTCAATGAAGATCTCCATTAGCGGGAAAATGCTTCGCAATTTTGTCATTGGGTCTTTGTATCAGTACCACCGGGATACGGATATGAAGATTGACAAAGAAGACTTCGATCACTTTGTTAACGATACGTGCAACAAGCTGCACAAGTACCTGACCGGCGGCTTCAGCACCAACGGTTCCTGGTCTGACATTCAGTGCTCCATCGCATGGAATGTGGTTTCTTTGTTTGGCATCCATGTGCATGGACCGGACAAAGACGAGATCGAAGTCTGCTGGTAAGACACAGACAAACGGCTCTGAAACAAGAGCCGTTTTCATTTCGTGCATCCACTCACGAGCCAATCTTTACACGCAAAGAAACATATGAACCTCTTCTATCAATCGCTGGCGACTGCGTTCGCCAACAAAGACAAGGGCTTCGGTGTTCCTGCCTGGATATCAGGAGACCGAATGATTTTGTCGAAGAAATCCCCGCTGAGTGGGAAGATCGCCAGCATGGAGCTGCCTGTGACCATGTCTCAGTGGCTGACTTGGTGCTCGCCTGACCGACCACTGGTTCACGAATGCTTTCCGGGTTTGTCTGCAACGCAACGTGAGTTCCTGCTTACCGGATACACGGATGAAGACTGGAACGCAATGTTCCCTGATGAGGAGGATGTTTCATGAACATGGACCTATATGACGACGTCGAAGTCCATGCCGTTACCCGAAAGGTTTGCGAAGACATGGAGTATTTCGAGATCTGCGATCCGAATAAGGTTGGCCCCTATTGCTGGAGCGTCTACCTCCACCTGAAATGTGGCGGCGTTGAGTGTGTTGCCGACTGCCCTAACGAAGGCACAGCAGAGCTGATAGCTCAAGCATTGAAACTGAAACTTAAGGAGTGTTCATGAAAGAGCTGACCGCAATGGAGGAGTTTGCCTTTAACTCTGACCGGATCAAGACAGCCATGCTTGATGAGCTGCTGAGAGAAAGGTCGATCCTTCAAAACGAGAACCTCAGATTGATTGAGGAACTCGGCGCCGAGCGTCGCATGCGCGATGAGTATGCCAACAAACTTGCCGTGGCCAACTCGGTCATCGGTCGTCTTACCGCTAAGCAATAAGGAGTACACAAATGGGTCTGGATATGTATGCCTACTCAGTCAAAGCTGAGCTGATCGACAACTCGGATGCCGCTTTGGCAACAGGCCAAACCTGGGAGACAGACATCCCGGTTTACAAGCTGGCTCGACGGGCTGTTGGCTTTGTTGATTGGCAAGGCGATGAGATAGAAAAGATGAAGCCGGAAGATCTTTCTCAGTACCACGAAAAACTGTGGGAGGCAAACCGAAAAGCAGAACAAGAAGGATTCATCAACAAAGACTTTCACTACTGGCGAAAGTTCAACGCCCTTCATGGATGGATGGAAAACCTGTACTACAACAAGGGAGGAAAGTCAGGATCGTTTAACTGCGTCACCTTGAGATTGACAAAGGATGACCTGGACCTTCTTGAGCAAGACATGCAGCTCAATCGGTTGACGCCAAAAGATGGATTTTTTTTTGGAGATCAGTCGATCGAGCCAGAGGACTACGACAATCTGAAACTTTTCATTAGGAACGCCAGGGCAGAAATCAAAGATGGCTACGCCATTGTTTATGACTCCTGGTGGTGATATGAGAAGGCCTCGAGAACACGGGGCTCTTTACTCAGTGCCTCAACTCACAAACTAATCTTTACACGCAACATGAATACAACTCGGCTGCGCCAAGCCCGGCGTCTTTTCTTCCACGACATGGTTCCCAATCAGGTGGCAAGGTCCAATGCCCGCAAGTGGGCCAGATCGATTCGATTCCTTGGTGACAAGTGGCTTCTTAAACAAAAGGTTGAACGACTGACCTGAAAAAAACCGCCCAAGATTTTTACGTCTTGGGCGGTTTGGCTCAATGGATGAGCTTAGTGGAAGTGCAGAATGACCGTGTAAGTTTTACCGCAGCATTCTTTTTCAGGATCCGGCTTCGGCTCGGGCTCTGGCTTTGATTGATCCGAGTAAAAGACCTCGTCGTTTTCAACGACACCACTCTGAGTGACGCCGCCATTGACAACCACGCTAGCTTCCATCTCAGCCA
>Ga0209087_1000080_pt1 | contig 56629 bp, 69 predicted proteins | sample S_130805_EF_Meta_FD_187321 | JGI IMG/M metagenome (GOLD analysis project Ga0209087, IMG submission 187321) | Freshwater microbial communities from Lake Simoncouche, Canada to study carbon cycling - S_130805_EF_MetaG (SPAdes) (version 2) | ecosystem: Environmental > Aquatic > Freshwater > Lake ... | reverse complement strand
GGATTCATTCGAACAACAAATTTCAAAAACAGAAGAATAATATGAGCAATAAATTATCACTTTCAGTTATACTACCAATCAAATCATCAAAGGCTAAAAATTTTGATGAATATTTTGAAAAAGCAATTGCATCTCTTAAAAGTCAACAAGTTGAGTTTGAAGAGCTTGTTATTGTACACACTAGTGAAGAATCATTAGTAACATTACTTAACGGTTATGATTTTGGAAATCTTACCGTAACTAAATTACTTTGGGATAAGGACGCAAATTATTGTGACCAAGTAAACCATGGTATTAAAAATGCTAAAGGAAAATGGGTTTCTTTATTTGAATTCGATGATGAATATTCTTCAATATGGTTTAAAAACGTTGACAAATACATGACATCGTATCCTGAAGTTCAAATGTTCTTACCAGTTGTGGTAGAAACAGATGAGAAGGGTCTTTTTGCTGGGTTTACAAATGAAGCAACCTTTGCAGCAAACTTTTCACAAGAAATGGGATTCTTAACTAACGAAACTTTACAAGACTATCAGAATTTCCAAACCGCAGGTTGTGTATTCAAAAAAGAAATTGTTGAGGATTTTGGAGGATTTAAACCATCCATTAAACTAACATTTATATATGAATTTTTATTAAGACTCACATATAACTCAGTTCAAATTATGACTATCCCAAGACTTGGTTACAAACATGTTAACCTTAGAGAAGGTTCAATTTTTTGGAATTACAAAAATGGTGAAAACAAAATGATTGAAGATGAAGTTAAATTTTGGATTCAAACTGCAAAAAAAGAATATTTCTTCACTGACGATAGAGTCATAAAATATCAATCTGAAAATGCATAATGCAAGAAACTCTATCTGCAACAACAGAAGATGTTTTATCTAAAAAAAGAGGAAGAAAGGCAGTTAATTTAAATTATTTCGATGTAAGGGAGGAGGAAGCGGTTAGAAAATTTTTAATCGCGGAAAGCTCATACGAGAAAAATAAAATATATAATGAATTTTTAAGAGGCCCTCTTGATAAGATGATTTCATCTATCATACGACGATATAAATTATATCGTAAGGACATGGATTTTGTAGAAATTCATACGGATACTCATTCGTTTTTAATGACGAAAGTAGACAAGTTTAAACCAGATAAGAATAAGAAAGCTTATTCTTATTTTGGTACAATTTGTAAAAACTACTTAATGGGTCAAATTATTAAAGACCAAAAAGAAACAAATAGAAAAATATCGTATGAAGATATTTCTTCAAGTTTAGAAGAAAGACCTGATATGAGTTATAGAATTGATGATGATGTTGTGGAAACTCACATTATTATTAATGAATATTTAAAAGAATTAAAAGAATTTATCGATAGTGAAAATCTAAACGATAATGAAAAAAAATTGGGGTATGCCCTAATTGACTTGTTTGATAACTATGAAAGTATCTTCTCAGGTGCTGATAACAACAAGTTTAATAAAAATGTAATATTACTTTCACTGAGAGAAATGACTAACTTAAGTACAAAAGAAATTAGAAGTTCAATTAAAAGGTTTAAAAAATTATATACAGTTATTCAGATTAAAATGAAAAACTAATTAAAAAAGTATTTATAGGTATGCCAAGACCACAAAGAAAAGAAATTAATTTCACGAAAGATTCCATCTTGTCTTTAATGCAAGAGATTTACAACGAACTTGTAGAACAAAGACAGACGGCAATTAGAATACAAAATAAAATGTTAGCTATGTTGAAAGACCCTGCTGACATGACTACTATTGGACCTGTAATTGAAAAACAACAAAAAATTGTCAACGACTGTGTTGAGAAAAAAATCAGCTTGTCAAAACTACAATCTGGTATTTGGGAAAAATCTAATAATAATACTGAATCATTCTCATTAGCAGATTTAGATGACGATTTAATACAGAATCTTATAGAAAAAGATGTTTCTAATGATGAAGAAACATATAAAATGAAATAAGATAGATGCAATCATTAGATATAAACTCAGCTCAAGACGCGATACAAAGCAAGATAAGTTCATTTAAAACTTATATTGACGTTTCGGGTGCGGCAAAAAGTTTAAAAAGTGCAGGGGATTCTGCATCTAAATCCACAACCCAACTTACATCCCAATTAGACAAAATCAAAAACCTACAAAAAAGATTTTTGAGAGAACCACCTAATTCTATGGACCAAATGTTAGGGTTCTTAGGTCAAACTCAAGGGACTGGTTCAGGTACGTCAACATACATCAGAAAAAAAATGTTAGAAGCTGCGGCATTAATTGAGCCAAAGTTGTCTGTAATAGTTAAAGACGAAACAATTAAAGCTTTAGGATGTTCCATTGAGCAAACTTATAATGGAATTTCTCCAACCGTTCTTGAATCCCAACCGTTACCATTATTACCATTATCAACAGGAATATATATCCCTGTTAACTCTATTGATTTATTTACAAATTTAAAACAATCACCTGAGACAGATTTTGGTAAAATTTTTTATGAAGCGCAATCCCCATCTGCAGACCAAAAATACAGACCATATGGTGGAGATGACCCGTTCCCAATGAACAAACAACTTTACCAATTAATGGAATCTAACAACACTGGTAGGTCTTTTAGTCAAATTAATGGTAAAAATTATTTAGGTAAATCAGGTCAAGATTTGTTTGATATCCAATATTCAAACGTAAATAGTTTTGGTGTTACAGGTGATTACTATCGTGTGGCGTTAATAAATCGAGAAGATGGTTCAGGTAATATTAGTAATAATGTTGGTGAATTTATTTCAGATTATTACAGTACAATTAAATTAGTTGACACTGTAGATATAGGTGCCCAAATTGTTAACATAATTTCAGGAGCTGTAAGTATGAATGCTCAAGTTGGTTATGGTCAACTTGATGAACAATCAAAATTTGATTTATTAGTACAAAGAATTTTAGGGTTATGTTTTGACTCAAGAAGAGAGATTGATGTGAGCGGAGTTGCCAAAGTTGCTGAACTTGATGGTGTTGACGATAGTTTTTTTGAATTGACTGAAATAGATTTAAGAAATATTGAAATTAACATTAATAACATTCAAAATGGTGTTATGGAGTTTGTTGATTGTGATAACGTTAAGGTCCCTGTTGATACGGAAGTTCTTATAAGCCAATTAATTGATTTTAGAAATGACCTTACAGGACAAACTATAGAACAACAAGTTTCTGCGTTAGAAACAATTATTGATTCAATTTCACAAAATCCTGATTGGAGAGCAACAATACCAACGAATTTTAATGTTAATGTCGCAATTAACACAAATGTTATTAAAAAAATACCTTTGGCAGTGGCCGCAAGTGTTTTGAGTCCAAAAGTTTTATTGCCCTTATATACATTATTATCGGTAGTACAATCAGGAGCAACCTACACTTATAATCAAGCGGTAACAAGTGCAAACACCGCAACAAATAATGCCACTACAACTCTTAGTAATGTTGGTAATGCAGGTGCAAATGTTGGTCAGGCAGGTAGTAATATTGTAACTAACGGAGCTGATTTTTTAAAAACATATAAAACATTTTCAATTCAAGTTATTTCTAAAGTAAATGCGGAGTTTCTTAAAGTTTTATTTGAAATTTTAAAAAAGGATATTGTAAATTTAGTTAGTAGTATAATTGCAGATGTTACTAAATCTCAATTAACCAAGAAATATGCAATGATTTTAAGGTTAATTCAAATCGCATTAATAATAGCTCAATTAATAGATGATTATAGAAAGTGTAAAAATTTATTAGATAATATTCTATTATTACTTAGTTTAATTGGACAAACTTTAGGTGCAGGTCAAACCATACCATATCCATTGTTGGCGTTATCAGGTTCATTGCCAGGTATTTCCTCAGAGCAAATGACTATAAACACAATTCAAACTTTACAAGGTTTGGGTATACCAACAGGGGCACTTCCTGATGGAACTCCTAATCTTATGTTACAGTTTAATTTGGCGTCAAATAAAGGAATTGTTTCCAACATAACTGAAGAAGGTAAAGTTGAAGGTATTGGAATTGGAGGACCTGTTACAGGTAAATTAATATAATATGAAAAACGAAGAGTATCAAAATATTGTCGAAGAACAAAAGAATTTAAAAAACTTACCTAACACTAAGTTAGTTGAGTTTATGGATTTATTATCTTCTGACTTTGAATTAACAAAAAAGTCTATTATTACTTCAACAATTTATTTAGATAAAATTGAAGAATTGTATAATAATGTTTTAAACACATATCAAGAAAGAAATAATGGAAAATAATTCAATTTTTTTTCAATGTAAGGTTTTAAACATTGAAGACCCAATGATGTTGGGTAGGATTAGAGGTGTAAGACTAATTGACAACTATGAAGATATATTAAAAAGTATATCTGACCCACCATGGAATGAGGAGAAAGATATTTGGACTGCAAGAGACCCATTTATTTTTAATCCATTGTTACCTTATTTTATTTATTCAACACCAAAAGTTGATGAACTTATTCAAGTTATTTACATGAATAAGGATTTTCAATATCAGAACCAATACTATGTTCAAAATACTTTTTCAAGTCCTACCGCGACTTTTAAAGAATATTATTATGGAGGTAATAAGTTTACAGGTACGGGTATGCAAATTAAAAATCCAAAACCTTTAAAAAATCAAGACGGTTCATATACCGACCAAGCAATACATAAGGGAGTTTTCCCTCAACCTGGCGACAACGCAATTATGGGTAGAGGTAGTGCCGATGTTATTGTTAAGCAAGATGAAGTATTAATTCGTGCAGGTAAATTTAAAGGACAATACTTAAAGCCAAACGTAATACCCGTTGCAAACCAACAAAGAGGGTTCCTACAACTTAGTAAATTCCAACAAACCAAACAAAATTTAGAACCTAAAGTTTATTACGAACTTAAAGAAGAAGTAGTATTAACTAAGTACTTAATTGAGTGGGTAGTTACGAACCCTGAAAATGCCCAAGATAAGTTCTCAGGTGCGGTTTATCTTTATCAACTTAAACCAGACTCATCAACTAATTCAAAAAATTTAACATTAACGAGTGAAGTTTCTGAGAATCTTAAAAAATTAGTTGCAAGTGAATCTTTTAATTTGTTATCAAAAACGGACGTAATTAAATTCATTAATGATTTTATTAAGACTTGTAATTCAACCAATGTAACCGCAAGTGGTATTAAATTATTTCCTGATAATAACGCAAGTACTAAATTCCCTATTTTTTATAGACCTAATTTATTAATGTATTCAAAACTTGACCCATCAACTAATTCAGGGTCAGGTGCTGGTAATGTTGAGATTAGAAATATTACAGACATATATAGAAGTATTAAATTAAATCCATCGATTAAAGGTGGGTTTGGATTAATTTACGCCAAAGGTAAAGTTGGTTTACCGAAAACCCCTATTAAAAAAGTTGTTCCTCAATCTAAGTACGTTACTGCAGAATCATCATACGGGGCATTAGGTAGTGATAGATTATTTTTATTGTCACATAATTCACAAATCCCTGGTAAGTCAAAGATTAATTTTGATGATACTTTATATGGCATTTCTGCTGAAAAATTTGCTGATGATATTATGCCAAACACATCGAGTATGGTTAGAGGAGAGGAGTTATTAGAATTGATTGATATGATAGTTAGGTTCTTAATTACCCATACTCATGCGTATCCTGGATTACCACCAGTACCTAAAACTCAAGACGGCTCGACTACCGATAAGCTACTTACAGAGTTAAATAATGCGGTCGAAAAAATACTTAGTAGTAATATTCGACTTAATTGATATTTATAGTAAAAAGATAAATGTCAATCCTAAGGTCTTACATAGATAAAAATAATACCATCGTATCAAACTCATATGTCAATACAGGAAGAAACCCTGTTATTGAATTAAATTTTGGTGCTTCGGATTATATAGTTCCTAATTACGGTTACTCAAGATTACTTTTCAACTTAGATTTATCTTTGTTAGAAGAAAACATTGCAACAGGTGTTATATCAACAGGATGTACATCAGCAATGACTCATACATTAAAGATGACTAATACTTCATCGTTTGATAATGAATTACTTAACACATTCATGTCTAACGAAAGAAGAAGAGCTACGTCATTTGATTTAATCTTATTTAGAATCCCTAACGTATCGGGAAATACAGGAAACCCACAATATTGGGATGAAGGTGTTGGATATGATTATACTGATTTTAATATTAATCAGGGAAGCTCTCAAGGTGGAATTACCCCATTAACTTACGTTGATAGTAGAGCGTTCTCAACAAGACCATCTAATTGGTACCAAACAACAACAATCGATGATTGGTCTCAACCAGGAGTTTACAGTAACACTAATAGTGGTACGGTTAATTATTCAGGACTTACAATCGTTGCAAGACAACATTTTGAGTTAGGTAATGAAGACCTTAACATGGATATGTCAAATGAAATTAACGGTATTTTAAACGGTTCTATTACAGGTGTTACAGGTTGGGGAGTTGCATATCTTCCTCAAATTGAAAACATCACTGGGTTAACAGATAGTTACAGTGTCGCATTCTTTTCAAGACATACTCAAACTTTTTACCAACCATACCTTTTAACTAATTACGACGATTTAATTCAAGACGACAGGAATTTATTTTTGAAAAGCCAAGAAAACAAATTGTTTTTATACATCTATCAGAATGGTGATTTAGTAAATTTAGACTCAGACCCGTTTGTTAGAATTGAAGACCGAAATGGCGATGCGGTAACAGGAATGGCATCTTTATCAACTTGTTTAAGAACTAAAGGTGTTTATGAAGTTGTTGTCCCTAATGGATTTACATCGTACCCTACACCTTGTCAGTTCTACGATGTATGGTCAGGATTAACAATTAATGGACAAGGTATTCCAAATGTAACTAACCAATTTACATTACAACAATATAATGCTGGTATTCAAATTGGACCACTTTCTAAAGAGCCGTCTAAGTTTGGATTTAACTTCTACGGTATATTACAGAACGAACAAATTCTTAATTCAGATATTAGAAAGGTTGGGGTTACCATTAAAAAGGCGTATACAGGACAACAACTTTTAGAAAATGTTTCAGCTTTCTATAGAGTATATGTAAAAGAAGGAACTACCGAAGTCCAAGTTCAAGATTGGACACCAATTAACAGAACACCAAATGAATTCTATTTTATATTCGACATGAGAGATAAAATACCTAACCAATATTATGTAGACATTCAAGTGAATACTTCAGGTGAAAAAGACACCTATAAAAAACAATTAACATTTAATATCGTAAATAAAAAATAATGGCAAAAATAGTTAAATTAACCGAAAAAGATTTAAATCATCTTGTAATGAAAGTTCTTAAAGAACAAGAGCAAGCTAATTACATGTTCTTCAGCAACTTGGAGCAAATAAAAAGACAATGTGAAATGATGTTAGAAATGGACCCTAATCAAATTGATGAATTAATTCAAAACGGACATGATTGGGCAGATGACCATATATCTGAAGCAAAAACTAATATTGACCAAGTGTTTGATTTCTTCAAAAATGAAATGTCAAAAGAATACACTGATTATGAAGATATTAATGAGGGTAAGAAAAAAACAGGAACTCCTCTTTGTGCGAGAGGTAAGTCAGCCGCTAAATCAAAATTTAAAGTATACCCAAGTGCATACGCTAACGGATATGCGGTTCAAGTTTGTAAAGGAAAAATCAAAGGACTGGACGGAAAGAAACAATGTTCAGGTGCATATTGTTAAAAATATAAAAGAGAAGATTACTTCTCTTTTTTTTTATTCTATTGTTTTTGATTTAAAAAAAAGTGTTATATTTGTTAAGTTAAACATTTCAAAAACAAAATGATAAAATTCTTTAAACATGTGTTCAAAAGATTGGGGTTACGTATCTACATTCGATATCAAAGAATGTTCAGTCGTAATCGGTCAACTTACACTAACAACGAAATAAAATCCTCAGCAATTTTTAGAAAATTACTTAACCATCCTGGTTCTACATTTTTAATCGCTCCTTTATCACTTAAGAGATATATTAAAAATGAAAAGTTAGGCATCTTTATTTTATTGTCGGATTTAAGATTGAATATCACCAATCACATCTACAATTATGATATTGATATCAACGAAGACTTATCAAAAAGACTACAATCTATGTTTGATAATAAAGTTGAATCAGTAAGACAAGAACTTGAAACTGAAATGCAAAGTCAGATTCAACACTCGCTACTTAAAATATTAGATAAATTAGATTAATTAAAGTTCTCTCTGAGAACTTTTTTTATTAGGTCTCGTATCCCCTCGTTTTTTGGTTTGTATGAAACCATTTTAGGTTTGTTCCCTGTACCTGATTTTGAATGTGTTTTTTCAGCCTTTCTTTTTTGTTGACAAGCAGACCTTTTCTGAGACGCGCTCATTTTACTTGCAACACCCGCCGCTCGGCATTTAGGATAGCCTTTATCGTTTGCTTCAGGTCTACCACATGGAGGATGACCTCCACCTTTTTTTGTTCTACAAATATTGACCCATGGTCCTGCAGGTTGTTTAGACCCTTTAGGTTTTTTCTTAGTACCAAACCAAACGGCTAAATCTTCGTTTAAAAAACTTTCTTTAAGTGGCCCTGTTGCGTCATCAATAACTTTTTCGGGAGATTCAACATCTGCAATATTACTACCATCTTCATCATTTTGACCAGTGTAAAATTGTTTTAAATATTGGTCTAATTTTGATAATTTTTCAGTTCTTTTTTCAATCTTGGCTCTTTGTTCAGGAGTTTCTTTAAAATCTCCATCCGCCTCTTCATAAGCTAATTCGGCATTCATGTAATTATAAACAGGAACATTGAATGGTGCAAGTTGGTTTTCTTTCCAATCTTCTGGCGCAAGAACAATTGGAACTTTAAAATGTCCCGAACTACCTGACCCTGTAGCTTCCTTAAGATTTTTTCTTTTAATACTCATGTTACTATAAATACCTTAACTAATAAAAAAAGGGTCTCACGGGACCCTTTTTCATTTATAACTTATTTCCACAAGACGGACAAAACTTAAAGTTTGTTTTTGTCTTGGTTCCACATTCAGTACAATATTGTCTAATGTCCTGTGTGGTTTTGTTTTTAGTGCTTAATGGTAAAATTTTAAAACCAATCTCATGACATGTATAATAATTAAAGTCTTCATATGAGTTGGTAAAATTTTGTTTAGATTTGTCACCCTTTTCAACTCTACCAGTTTCAATTAATTTTTTAGTACGAGGTATGTTTAAATCAACTGATGATGTAAGAGTTGAAGTTGAAGAATAAAATGCGGTAGACGTAGTAGTTCCAATTCCACCTGTTGTACTTAATGTTGTTCCATAATACGGAACATTAACGGTGTTTATACCTCCATAAACAATACCATTTCCATAGATAGTTCTTGACGGTAATGCGAAATTATTCCTTGAGGTTATTTCATCGTAGAACTCAATTCTAACGTCACCGTTTAAATCGATTGCAGACCTGTTTTCAGACGTGTTGTTAACTTCATAGGTACTGAACTCAAACTTGTTGTTAGAGTCAAGGAAACGTTCTAAAAACACTCTCTGACCTGGTCTTAATACAACTCCACTTGTGGAAATGTATTCACCATTCAATTTGATTTTAACGAGAACCGATTTTTGTTTTGGATTATGGATTTCGAATTCGAAATTGTCTTTATCATTTAAAAAGACTGAGTGGCCATTATAGACCTTAAGACGTGACTTTTTCTTTGTGATGTGCGCAGTCGGTTTGCCCACTTGTGTTGCGTAATTCATGTTGTTAAATTTTACAATAGTTTAATGACTACGTTACCAATACCTTTGTGTCCGTGAATACTCAACAGCCGTTAAGACTGGGGACTGATAACTTAAAATCTAATAATAAATATAATAAAAATTTTTTTGATGAAAATAAAAAATGTCTTATCTTTGTACAAAATATAAGTACTATGACCAAAACAATATATCTTATTGGAATAATTTTTTTATTTTGTTCTTGTTCATCAACAAGAAATGGTGTTGTAAAAATGCCAAAACAACCTTACGTGAAATGGTATTCTAAAAAGTCTTTGAAAAAATATTCTAAAGAATTTAATAATAGAGATTGGACAAAAAGAGATACTGTATTTGTACCCGTACTAGATACAACAATATTCAAATAATTATTGAGTAATAAGTTTTAAAATACTTCCTCTTGTACCTTTTATTGTTTTTCCATTCTCGTCGTTGACATCACCTCCTAAGTAAAAATAATTTTGTTCAGCATCGATTGGAGTTGCCCAAAAGTTTTGTTTCATAAATCTCTCTTTTCTTTTTGAATATTCTAATGTTATAAATGGATATTTTAATATAAACTCAAGTCCTGGTGGTACAGAAAATGGACCTACTTTATTTTGAATTGTATCATTAATAAACTTAACAGTATTTCTAACTTTACCCTTGTATTTCAAATTAACAACGTAGAAATCACCCTCTTCTCTTTGTCCCAAAATTTGGTAAAGAGTTGGGAATGCAAATACGTTAGTATTAAACGTACCTTTAACAAAATCAAATCCTTGTGTTTGTGCAACATCTATGTATTGTTTTTGTAATGCGGCTTGTTCAGCGGCAACTTTAGCGTCTGCCTCTCGTTTTTCCTCTTCTTTCTTTTTTACCTTGGCAACTTCGTCGGCAGCCATTTCATCCTGTATTGCCATCATTTCTGCGTTTGACGCTTGTACTGACATTTTAATTGGTACTCCACATCCATCTAAGACCATTAAAGACCATGGTCCTTTGTCCCCCTTTTTAGCCCCTGTTGCAACACAAGGTGATGGGAAGTTAGTGTTAGGGAATAGTTGTTTATTATTTTTATCATATATGTAAATTTCAGGTATTGATGCATGACACTCTTGAGCCACACAAGAATACCATAATACCAATTGTTTTTTCTTTTCAAATTCAGGGTTATTAACAAGTTGGTTAACCATTTCAGGACTAACTTCAATAATTGACTTTCTATTACATCCATCTCCTTCACACCCTCCATTATTTAAGTTGGCAGTCCCTACTTTTGTCTTATTTAAATAAACATCAAAAACCGCCTCATTACAACCGTGGCCACCTCTACATGGTATTCGAGTATCCCCTTTTTCAATATAGACAAATTGTATTTTTAAACCAACTAAACATTCCGTTGTTACTTCTCCAGCAGCAACTACAGAAAAACGAATAAATTGTTCCGCTTGATATTTTGGGTCATTTGGATTCAATCCTTTTGGCGTTTTCCCTATTTGAGTTTTAAACTGTGGAATTTTTGGCATTGAAGGTAATTCTCCTTTTTGAACTAATCCATTAAAAAAATCTGTTAATATTCTTGTAATTGTTTGTCCTCTTAAATTTGCAAGTTCTCCTGTTCCTAAACTTTTTTTATTTTCTTTATCGTAATTTGTTGGTTGAGATTCTCCTGTGGTTAATTGAATTTCCATAGGGATTCCTTTATACTGTTTTAGATATGCTGCTATTTGAGTTAAGACATTTGTTATCTGTGTTTTTTGACTAGGGCTTAAGGCATTTTCAGAATGATATCCACTGGCAAAAGTTTGGCTTGGTAACTCAAATGTTTTTGGTGCCATAGTTTCAGTTTTTTTAATTTGTTCTTTTAACAAATACTGATTCTTTGTTGCACTCTCATGCATCATTAATATTCTTTTAACTTCTTCCGTTTCTATATTCCAATTCTGTTTAATCATATTAATAAATATCATGTAATAAAAAAAGGGTCCCCATTGGGAACCCTTTTTAGTAATATATAAGATAATGATTATCTTAATTCTCTCAAGTCAAATGTTCTTACACCATCAACTGTGATTCTACCGTAGAAACGGTTGTTCACCATTTTCTTAGCGTATCTAGTCATGATACCTTTGATTGGTGTGAAGTTGAATGGATTGTACATTGTAGGAGTTAATTGTAGAGGTACGTACGGTGCGTAGATGTAACCTGTATCTAACAAAGATGTTCCTTTGTGACCCATTAACACTTGGTTAGGTGGGAAGTAAGGGTCTCTGTAAACTTGGTAACGACCTGCTAATGTACCTACTCTTTCAATACCCATGTTGTATTGGTCTTGCTCAGGAGCTGCATTTGAAACGTGGAAATATTCCAAGTCATCAAAGATAGCACTGATTTCAGAAGAAACAACAATCCAGTTTGCTCCACCTCTTAATGTAGATTTGTGGATTTGAGCTGAAATTTGGTTGATTGCTGTGATTAAAGTTTGGTTCCAATCTTTTTGAGTGTATGGAACTGCACTTGAACCCAGTCTCTTCCAACCATTGTAATCCCATCTTAAGTTCCAAGCCGCACCTTTTCTTAAATCTCTCAAGATTTCTCTATCGATTTCTGCTGCAACTTGCTCAGATAATAATGCTGTTAATTCAGCTTCAGCGTCAATGTTGTGGAATGCCGCAACGTCTTGAGCCATTTCAGGAGACCATTGTGCTCTTAATTTTCTTTCAGTTACAGAAACTGTTACTGACATTAAGTCAAATGAAACCTCACCAATTCTATCTTCAAATTCTAAGTTCTTATAGATTCTATAAGTTGCAGAGAATGCACTTCCAGAAGACGCTGTTGATTCAAATGTTGAACCTGTGTAACCGTCCATTGAACCTCCACAAGTAATACATACTGGTACTTGCAAATCAACTTCTAAGTATATTTTACCTTGAGCATCACATATGTTGTCATATTGACCACCGTCAGTTTTACTGTTAGGGAATACTAACGTAGAGTTATTGTTACCGTAGTTTACAATACCTTTACCATATCTTTGAGTTACTACTCTGAATAAGTAAGGGTTGTTTGTGTTTGCTGATGTTGTAGCATTTCCTGCAACACCATAGATAGTTAAATCAGATAAGAAAGCTTCATTATCCATTGGTTGACCATCAGGACCGATTAATTTACCAGCTCCATCAGATGCAAAACCTGACATAGCAATTAATACTTTTCTGTAATCAGATAAAGTGTATGCTGAAGCAATTAATTGGTCAGCCACCCAAGCAACAGTACCAACTGGTGCTGTGATTGCAGAATATTGTCCTTTAGAATAGTCAAATAAACCTGGTGGGTCTAATGCTGGTTCGTTACCTTCGTAGAATCTATCGTAAAGGTCTTTAGTGTTGTTGTAGTCATAACCACTGTTTGGAGTTTGGTCCGCAGCTGCGTTTGGTGAACCATAAGGAGGGTAGTGAATACCCGTTGTCGCCAAGTTTGCAGGGTCAGTGTACGCCTGAATGTTAGGTACAAAGTAGAATAATTTACCAATTGGTAAGTTCATAGCTTGTACTGAAACGATGTCGTTTGCTAATAATTTAGAGAATACACGTCTAACGATTGGGAAAACCACAGTTTCAAATGCACCTGTATCAGATGTAGATGATGCTTCGTTAATTAAATACGACGCTTGGTTTTCATAAAGTTGTGCAACGTTTTCTCTCATGTGACCTTTAAGACCCTCTAAGAATCCTAATTTGTCCCATTTGTTGATTGTATCTTCTTTGATAACTTTAAGGTGCTTAAGACCGATGTTACCAACAAGACCTGATTCTAATAATGCTCCCATTTTAAAATATTTGTTTTTGTTTTATTTATTTTATGTTTTACCCTAATTTACTCATCAAGTCCTTCATTCTCATGAATTGAGGATTCTCGTAAGTTTTTGATTCAATTAAGGTAGTAGATGAACCTGAAGTAACTTGTTTAGTTAATTTTGTTTCAACTGATTCATTCATTGATTTTGCTTCACCTTTAGATAATTCACCTTTGATTGACTGATAAAGATTTTTAGATTCTTTTAAAGTTTCAACATCGTCAAATCTTCTTAAGATATTAATTTTCTCTTTTTTAGTAGTCGAATGTTCAGTGAACAATCTTGTAGCATATGCCAAGTTTGAGTTGAAGATAGCAACTTCGTTAAGTTTTTCTCTGAAAACATTTAACGCTTTTCTATATTCTTCATTCTTTTCTCTCAACATATTAACTTCTTCTTGAGTAGATTCTACTTTAACACCACCTTTACCATAAACATAGTTTCTGTTGTTTGTGATGCCTTTTCTTAGACCTCTACCTTCTTTGGAACCCATTCCATAAGTTCTAGCAGCTTCTTTAGTTTCTTCCTTTTCGAAAGCTTTTCTTTTTAAAGTGTCACCTTTTTTAGTCGTGTAGTCTTTATCACCTTTAACAGTTTTTGACATATCACCCTTGTTCATTCCGTAATCACCTTCTTTTGTTTCTGCCTTTACAACTTTGGATTTTCCTTCCATATTTGCTCCTTTTTTGTATTGGAATTTACTAGCTTTACCAGTACCCACTGATTTAGGACCTTCTTTTTTGTCCTCTTTAAATCCACCCGCAGCTTTATCTTTGTAAGTGAATTTAGGTCCTGAGCCAATTCCAACACCTTTAGGTTTTACTGTAGATTTTGCCTCTCTAACAGTTCTTCTTTGGTTGTAAGATTCGTCCAAATCTTCGTCATCTTCTTCCATCATGTCGTCATCTTCTTGTTCCATCATGTCGTCATCTTCTTCTTCGTCAAGGTCTTCTTCTTGTTCGTCAAGGTCTTCCTCTTCGTCTAAGTCTTCTTCCTCTTCTTCGTCGAATTCAATTTCGTACATAACTTCATCTTCATCTTCATCTTGGTCTACTTCGATATCTGAAGCGTCACCGTCTTTACTAAAAATAGCATTAATCACATCTTCTGTGTCAATATCCATTTCGTCGATTTCATCTACATTCATAGTTTCATCTAAATTTGTGTCTTCTTCAGACTCACCAAGCTTAACAAGATATTCTTCGTCAGTGTCGCTGTCAGTTAAGTGAATATCGTCACCATCTCTTTTAACGATGATTCCGTCTTCTTCACCCATTGCTTTGAACACCTTAAGAATTTCTTCGTCAGAAGCGTCAGTTAAATCTATTGGACTTTCTTCAGAATCCATGTCCATGTCTAAATCTAAGTCCATGTTCATATCATCTTCATTATCAGCATCCATATCAACGTCCACATCTTCTGTGTCGTCATCCATGTCTACATCTATGTCAACCTCGTCTTCATCCTGTTCTGATAGAGATTCTTTTACTAATTGATTGATTTCTTCCTTCATAGTTGAAGCAAGTATTCCTTTTGCATTTTCGGCAATAGCCTCTTCAACATTTTTCATTTGAATGAGTGCCTCCTGTACTAATGATTTATTTTCTTGCATGAAAAAATTGGTTATATTTAACTAATAAATAGTACCAAAATGAAAAAAATTCATTTTGATTATACTGTTACGTAAAGTTTATTTGAAAATTGTATGTTTTGTAACACAGGATTTGTTAAAGATTCAAACCATGTATTAAAGGAATCAAAACTATTTGCCCATACAAAATATTGAGTAGCGACACCGTTAACTTTAATTGTCCCCTGATAACAGTCAGTAGTCTCGGTACTTAGTTGTACAATATTTACTGAGGGTAATGTTTGGATGGACACAATAGTTAATCCAGTGCCTTCACAATAGGCAAGACATGATGACCATGAAGATGCATCAACTATCCTTTGCTCTTGAGTTGACCCACTAGTTAAATTTACTTGGAAGTTCATATTATTTTTATTTATAAATATCTACCAAACAAAAAAAGTGGTCACATGGACCACTTTTATTAAATTGTTTCTTAAATCAATTATTCAATTACTTCATCAATTTTACTTTCTGAAACCGATGTGATTCTCCAATCATGGGTGAACCCTTCGTATTTCTTAGTAACTTTTGCTTCAACGTCTGTTACTGAGTAACCTTTAACTAATTTTTCTTCTCTAATTTTTTTGATTTTACCTGTGTTTTCATCAGGTAAATCGTACTGAATTTTCGCTACAAAATATTTTTCTTCCATGTTTTATTATTTTCCTAAATAATCGTTTAATTTTTTCATTAAGTCAACCGACTTCTCAACATATCCGTTATTTTGTTTATGATTTTTTTCTTCTTCTAAGTTTTCCTCGTATTTTGTTCTATCTTCAGGGTTTGAAAATAAGTAAGCTCCAGGTGTAGATGGCGACGATACTAAGTCAAAACAAATTAATTCAAAGTCATCTTGTACCTCATTTCTTTCTCCAACTTTTTTAAGTGAACCAACACCTCTTGAAGAAACTCCCATGGTAACCCCTTGTCTCATTAAGTTTGCCGCTTGGTCTCCCTTTGTTGACACAATACCTCTTTCGTGAAATCCTGGTGAAGTTAATAGTTTTAACTTACCCATTAAGATGTTTCCTTCCCACCAAATGTCTGTAATTAAATGAGCAACTCTATCTAAGTCAATTAACGAAGATTCAGGGTGATTTAACTCTGAAGTTGATAAACCTTTTTCAATGGCCTTTTTGTAATTCTCGGCTTCTCTCTTAAGGATTCTTTCAGGATATGTTCTACCATTTCTATTTGGAGTATCGTATTTTTGTAAAACAGCGTAAAATTCAAATGGATTTCTATAATCCATATCTTTAGCTTCTCTTAACATTTTTTCATTACGAGAATCTTTAGGTGATACCCAACCCGCGTCAGCCTCGACTAAGATACCGTGACCTGATTCGCTTGCCTCTAATATTCTTAAATTTTTCATCTAATCTTTTAAGATAAATATACCGTTCTAGATAGTTTATTGGTCATCAGTCTTTTTTGAAGTTGAAAATTCAAAGTATTTGTTTGGTTGAATGTTGTTTCTGAATATTGATTTGACAATAGTTTTAATTGAATCTTTAATCTCAGTTGACTTAAAATCCAATTCAGAGTTGGTGTATAAGTTAATTTCTAAATTGAAGAATGATTTCTTTCCGTGTGAGATTCCACTTGTTCGGAGGTCCAAATCAACTATACTTCTTTCTTGAAATAATTTGGTGTTTATAGATTCGAATACTGAATGTTTTATTTCTCGTCCTAAGTTTGAGACGACTCTATTCCAATTGTCATATTCTTTTTTTGGGGTTACCCATGATTGGATGTTGATGTATACTGATTTTAGGTTTTTTGAATCGACAGTTCCGTATACGGACTTAATTGGATTGTATAAATTTAACTTTACACTTTTTCCTTTTTTCATTAATGTTCATGATTATGTATGTTTATTTTCTATTAAAGAATAGAGTATTTATACTTAATAGTCAAAAAATATTTATAATATATGATAATCGTAAACATTAAGAGTGGGGACAACATTGAAAGAGCTCTAAAAACTCTTAAGTCCAAAGTAATTAAAACAAAACAAAATCAAAAACTAAACGAGAGAAAGGAATATACAAAAAAATCTGTGGTCAGAAGAGCACAGATTTTAAAGGCAAAATATATTCAAAGTAAAAAAAATAATTAAATTGATTCTTCAAGATTTTTTAATCTTAAAAAATTCATTTGGTCAAACTTTTCATCTTTTAATTTATCAATAGTTTCAGAAATTCTTGTTTTAATTTCAAATTCATTTTCATTTTCCATAATAGTTTGCAATTTATTAATCGCACTTTCACGGATAACTTCAAATTTTGATTCAAGAGTTTTTGTGTCTTCAGAAACAATTTGAATAAATTCTTTCTTAGAATTTTCATCTAAAGTATCGAGATAATTCCTTAATGTTTGGTTTGCTATGCTAACCATTGATTTAACTGGAATGTTAATAGATTCTTTAACACTGTTAGGTTTTGAAGTAAGTACTGCAACGATATTTTTCTTTGCATTCACTCTTTCCATTAAATCTAATTTTTGTGTATAAACCAACGTGTCAATATCGCCATAACCATTTTTAACTGACTCAGACACTGTTCTTGGTAATTTTATACTTGGCAAAACTCTCTGTAATAATAATATCCCTTCTTCTAAAAACTCTTTAGCATCATGTTCATTTAACCCTTGAGGAGTACTCAATTGGTCATATAAAGCATACGCTTTTGACATAGATTTATTGTTCAACACGTTGTGCTTGAACTCTCTCAATGTCTTCTTGAATTCCTTTTCATTTTTGTAGGATTCTAGTAGATTGTTCTCAATTAGGGATTTAATGGTTCCGAAGGTCATTTTGCTCATTTTCAAATAAATATTATGAATTTAATAACTTATCCAATTCTTTTGAAATTTCTCCTAAAGATTCTTGAGCTTGACCTAAGTCAATCATTCGAGACCCCTCAATTAAGTTGTTTTCAACTAAAATGTTCATGTCTTTTTTCTTAGACTCAGGTGCTAATTCTGGTTCACCTGTTGGTGGTGGTGGAGCCTCTCCTCCTGCAGGTGCTGGTTCTGCCCCTAAGTCAGGCGCTGGTTCAGACCCTCCTCCAAATGATGGTGGAGCGCCTAATTCTTCAGTACCTCCTGGTGTAGTTGCCGCTCCTGCCGCAGGTGTCGCACCTGTTGCACTTCCGTATAATTTATCTATGTTATCAAATAATCCTGTTTTAGTAATAACTGTAGGAGTCGCTTTAAGTTCCTCACCAACAGCTCTTTCAATTCTTTGTTGTTGTAAATCCAAACGAACTTCTTCATCAGACCAACCAAAGATATGTTTCTTAGCCCATGTAGATGAAGTTGCTTGGATACCATTTCCTGGGTCAGATACTAAGTCTTTGTATAATAATACTTTTTCTTTCCAAACATCAATCTTTAATAAATCCGCTTGAGTTGATGGGTTTGTAAGACCGATAGTAAAGTTTGAAAGTTCATCTTCAAATCCTAATAAGAATAAATGAACAATCGCAATTTTATTTAACTCGGCCAACATACTCTTTTGGATTCTGTTGATTGTACGAGCAAATCTAATGTCTTGTAATGCCAAGTTTTTACCATCACCGACAACTTCTTCAAAACCTAAGAAAGCCTTAGGAACACGAAGTGCGGTTAATAATTTCTTTTGGATGTATTCAATATCCGCAATCTCTGATAAGTTAGTTGCTCCAGGTAATGTTGTAATTGGGTCTGGCGCTGCTGGGTCTCTTACAGGAATAAAGTAATCTTGGTCAACCGCCATTTGGTTGAATCTCATATCTACGTTACCTGTATTTTTGTCAACAATTTGTTCTCTTTTGAATTTGTTGGCAACACGGTTTACGTATGCTTCAACATCATCATCGTTCATATTACCTACAAACACTTTAAACATTCTTCTTTCAGGTGCTCTTGATGTACGATAAATTAACATCGCATCTTCTGATAGTAATAATTGTTTCCAAATTCTTCTGGCCTTTTCTAACATAGAAGTACCATAAGGAAGTTTTCTATCATCACCTAATAATCTAAAGTGAGCAACTTCCCATGATTGGAATTCCATGTTTTTATTCTTCCAAGTAAAATGAAGGGCTTTTTTGTCTTTGTCTAACTCTTGTGTAATATCCACAGATATTTTTGCGGTAACACCAACCTCATGTCTTTCGATTTCAATTGTAGGTAATTGTTGTACACCAACCACACCCTTCTCAGGGTCTAATTTTAGGTAAACAAAGTTGTCACCATACTTACAAGTGTTTCTTGTCCACATTGGTAAGTTGGTGTTGATATCAAGAGCATTGTTAAATAAGTCGGCTAATACACCTTTAATTCTTTTTGACTCAGAATATATCTGTAGGATGAATCCATCTTCATTTGTTGTTGTAGATTCTTCGGCATAAATGTCTAAAGCTGCAGAAATTTCTGGAGTATATTCCATCGATTCATAATCGTACTGTGCCGATAATCTTGATGGTTCATAATAAATCGCTTGTGAGTAAAGATTGTTTTCAACTTTAGCCCATTGATTTGTTAGGTAAAAAGTTTGTTGCGCTTGTAACTTTTCTCTTTCGTATTCTTCTCTGCTTTTGGTACGTAACAATTCCTTCTTATCAAACTTAAAAGTTGGATAATCTTGTTGAAGAAGTGAGTTCGGACCAAATGTTTGCGACAGTCGTTGCCAAACCGTCATATTTTGTTCTGCCATAATGTAAATTTACTTGTTACCTTGATAATATAAATACTTATCGTTAACGAAATAACCAAGAGTATTTTTCATAGTCGGCACGAGATGGACCTTGATTTATTGGGTGTTGTCTCCCCATCTGAGGAACCATAGGATTGAAATATTCTGATGTATTTTTGTTTTCACTAATAGCTGTAGACCAAGAGTTTAACATAGCCTTTGTATGGTTTACAACTTTTTCTAATGATTGGAACGATTTTTCGGCAACGTAAATTGCCATGGCAATACTCATGATACAGTCATCGTGGTGTCCTTTCTGATGGTCAGGTCTACCGTTAACATAAATAAATGTATTCATTTCATTATATAATCTACTTGAATAAATTCTAAACTTATGTCTCATAGATTCTTCGAAAGATGCGATAATTTGAACCCTTTTATTATTAAAATTAATACCAGGTATTTTTTCATTTAATTTAGGGTCAAATTTCCATTTGTTTGTTGTATCAACATTATCAACATACATTCCAGATTGATATCCCATTTCTTGCATTTTTCTAGCGGTTGCAACCCCCATACCTCCTGTTAAATCAACTACACAGTATGCGTTGTACATTGTACCCCATTTGTAGGCAATCTCCGCCAAGATGTCGGGAGGTACCTTACCAACGTATTCTAAAACTTGTTCTCTTGAATCAAAATCAATAATTTGAACACATGAGAAATCTTCGGAGTCTCCTCTTGATACGTCGACACCCATAACATACTTATGTCCGTTAACAGGTTCTTTAAAAATCCAAAGTCCTCCACCCATCATTTTAGCTTGTGGCTCTTTAACTTGGTTTTGGGCAATGTCTGTCATCATTTCAGAATCAAATACGTTATCCCCTGAACCCAAGAAGTTACATTCCAACTCCTGAGCCACTTTACGTCTATCGTATTTTAATTTCTTAACCATTCCCTCAAACCACGCAGAACACGGTTTGTACCCTTGTTCAATGTAGTCATTGACAATACTATGGTCTCTATCGTATGGATTTGGCATCGATAAATCAACAATCACTTCGTCAAGATTATATTCTTCTCTATTCAAAAGGAAGTGAACCAAATCATTAGTCTTAACCATATACAAATCTTTTGTATATCGTGGGTCACGATACCAAAACATTTCAGTTATTTTGAAATCATTCATACCTCTCAACGATTGGTCATAGATTTCATAGTATATTGGGTCATATCCGTTTGGAGTAGATACTACAATTACTTTACCCCCTGTAGATAGGGACGCCATACAGGCAGCCCAAAAATCTCCGTCAGCTTCAATATAAGCGGCCTCGTCAAATATCAGGATGGTTGGGGTGTAACCCCTCAGTGCATCTCGTGATGTTGCAACGGCTTTAACTTCACAACCATTTGTTAATTTGAAATGTCTTTGAGCGTTTTTCTCAGGTGAGAAAGTAACTCCGACCCATGAAGGCCATTGTTCAGTAAACCCTCTAATCTTATTCGCCATCTCCACCGCAGTATCTAACTTGTTGGCAATAACGAGTATTTTTTCAGGTTTAGTTTTTTTGGCGAAAACTAATCGTTTTGAAGCCCAAGCAGCGGTAACTGTTGAAACCCCTGCCTGTCTATATTTTAGGGCAACGTTTTCGTTGTAGTTATCGTAATCTTCGATTAAAGTTACTTGGTCGGGGAATAAGTCTAACGGAACGTATTTGGATACGGTGTTATCGTAGGTCTGTAAATAAGTACGAAGTGCATAAGGAGTATTCCTCATACACTTCGTTACTTCTATAATTAATTGTTCTCTATTCACGAGAGTTAGGTTATTTAGGTCTCGATATACCTAAACTACCTAAGAAATCATCTAAATCGTCATTATCGTCGTCACCAAAATCGTCATTTGAATCATCGTCAGAACCACCTTCTTCTTCTTGATAATTTTCGAAGTCACTTTTTAACTGTTGAGCTTCTTTCATTATTTCTTTGAATTTTGCAGTTGCTTTTTTCACTTTTGATTCATCTTCAGATATTGCAAGTCCAATAAGTTCTAAAAATTCTTGTGCTGGTATTTGGTACAGTAAAGTATGAAACCAGTTTATTAGACCTTTGTTTGATTCGTCATACATTTCATCAGGTAATGCGAATCTAAGTTTTTCTACAATTTCAGGTCCTATTCTAAGTTGCATTGGTTCGTTAGATAAAACATCTACTTGACCTTGAACTTTTTGACGTAATGAAGGGTCTTTAGGTAGACCATATCTTCCTTTACCCTCTTCAATTCCTTTAATAATTTCGTGACATAAAATTGGGAAAATCATACCTTCAGCAACAATTTTTGTGTCTGGTTTTTCTTCTCCTTCTTCTCCTTCTTCTTCACCCTCGTCATCATTATTTTTCAATTCAACTTTACCAGCAACTCCTTGTCCTGTTTGACTCATCATTTCAATCATCTGTTCCATACTAAAATATAGGAAGTCGTTGATTGCCATAATACCCAAATAGTCTCTGTATAGAGATGGGTTGATTTCATCTAATCTTGCTTTAATGTCAGGTTTTTGAAAAATGTAATGTCCTTTCTTTGCCGCTCCTTGAATAATGGCGTTGATTATGTTTCTTTTGTGTTTTTCTAACTCAAGGAGTTCTTCGTCCGTTAAGTCTTCAACATCAAACGATGGGATTTCAGGAGTTTCGTTTTCATCTTCTTCTTCCTCTTCTTCATCTTCAGGTTTCATTCTAAAATTACCTGTGTTGATAGGTTGTCTATTAAGTAACGCCTCAATTTCATACCAATCAGCAGGAACCTCAGTTTCTTCTAATGCCGCCTCTTTGGCTAATTCTTCTAACTCTTCTCTATGTTGACCTTCGATTCTCATAATTGAAGGTAGTTTTCTCATCATCTCTTGGTAAATCATACCCTGAGTTTGTTGAGAACTTAAATTCTCGATTCCTGTAACCTGACTTAATTTTTCGGCAACTTTTTGAAATCTATTACTTACCAATCTTTGAACATCAGAAGTCCCTTTTTTCATGGCAGGATTTTGAGCATATAAATTTTCAGGACTAGCCAATTTTCTTTCTAAATTTGGGTCCATTCTTTCGGGTCTATCCCCGTAATTCAATTGTTCTTTAATCTTATTTGCCATTTTACTTTTGTAGGAGGTTTAATATTACATCAATTACTTTATCTTTTGTTTCTTCCGCAGATGGTGTTTTAGCCTTAGGTGCTGGTTGTTCACCAGGATTAGGGTTTTTACCAGGGTGTGCAGGTCTTTGTGGTTTTGTACCAGGTTTTGTCGTTGGACTTGTCTTTGGTTTTGTTGGAGCCACAGCAGGTTCACTTTCACCAACTTCTTTCTTTGCCTTAGGAGCTGGTTGTTCTCCAGGGTTTGGATTTTTTCCAGGGTGAGCTGGTTTACTTGGTTTTGTACCAGGTTTTGTTGTTGGACTTGTTTTTGGTTTCGCAGGTGCCGTTTCAGTATTAGAACTTTTACCAAATGATTGTAAGTGTTTTGTGGCAAAATTTTCACCTTCAGATAAATGTCTGATTAAATCGCCCTTAGTAATTCTTGGTGGTAAGTTCTTTTCTACTATTTTCATAATTTGATTTTCAATAAACAAAGATACAGGATTTTTTCCTTCTTCCAATTGTTTTTTTACAGATTGTACACATCTTTCAAATTTTCTTGTCCTTTTAGGTCCAACTTGAGCATGGCATATTGCCCATGGGTTTGGTTGTCCTGGCTTAAGGTCAGACTCACTTTCAAACATACCCATACCATCATTTTCATCACCAAATCCATCATCTGATGATGGGCCTACTTGTTGTGGGTCTTGAGTTTCAGTTTCTTTATTAGGGTCAGTAGTTACTTCAACATCTTCTTCCAATTCAGATTCATTTGGAGTTGCAACAACACCCCCATCGGTTGGTTTTATATTATATCCTTTTTGAGCGGGTGGTAAATTCCCACCGTCTTGTCCAACTTTATAACTTTTCTTAGCAGGCATTTCTTGAACTTGTTCCCCTAAAAATAATTTCTTATGTAGAACATTAATTTGGGATTCGTCTAATTTACTAACGGTGTTAGATGACAATCCTTTTTCGATAAGTTCTAATGCTTTTTTATTAATTTTCATAAACTACTTTCTTTTCGAATTCCAAAATCAAATCTTTTTCATAGAGTTTGTCTTTTATTTCTTGTTCTGTCATTCCGAATCTAAAAACCATACGTTTCTGTCCGTTTTCTTCATCATGTTCCCAGGCTAATGCGACAACATCGTCAATCGCATCTATCATACAAAAAAAATCGGAGTTCTGAATCAATTCCAATTTTATATCAGTATTTCTCAGAACTCCTACTTTTTTAATATATTTTAATTCAGGAGGGGTTGGATAACCATTAGATGGTTTACTTTCCCAAGACTCTCCCCACACATCAAGACTGTCAGAGAATATGAATTCGTAAAGATTGTCTCCCTTATAGTTGGGTCCTAAACCATTTACGTATATCAGATTACTCATAGATTACAAAATTTGTCCTTCAGGTGTTATTTTAACTTGTTTTCCTCTGTTTTCAAACACTAAATTTTTCTTATTTGTTTTACCAACAATTTTAGCTGAAGAATTTTTTGTTAAGAAATTTTGTGATGCTAATTCTTGTTCAATAGTTTCAGTTAATTTAACAATATCTTTCATTTGTTTTCTAACTTCAGAAATTTTAGCTAATTTTTTATTAGCAACCTTTTCTCTACTTTCCATTATTTCTTTTTTAGAAATTTCAAAATATTTTGAAATAACTCTATCAACTTTTGATTCTCCAAAAATATGGTCTAAGATTGCTCCGTTTCCAAAATCATCTTCTTCATCCATTTCACTTTCAACGGCAACATCCATGTTAGCTTGGATATCTTCAACTTCACTGTCATCAGTTAAGTCTTCTCCACCCATATCGTCACCACCCATATCATCACCAATAAAATCATTCTCGTCTTCTTCAAGTTTATCAATGATGTCGTCTTTATCTTCTTCACTTAATGAACCTAATGATAAAGATGATATAACCATATTAATAACATATTTGATATTCTCAGAAGTCATTCCTTCTTCATTCTCTAATGTTCTAATTTTTTGAGTTAATTTACCTGTAAGTTTTTGAATTGTTTTAAAAGTAACTTTTTCGTCTTCTCCTTCAGGTGATTCCATATCCATATCTGCATTGATATCGATATCTTCTCCTTCAGGTCCCATTTCTGCGTCAATGTCTAATGAATCCATTCCCATACCCTCATCTCCAATTGGTGACGCTGGTAACTCAGGTGAAGGTACTGCTGGAGGTGCCATAGGTGGAACCGCAGCTTCCATTGGTGCTGGTGCAGGTGCTGGAGCAGGTTTAGGAGTTTTTAACGTAAATTTTTTTTGTTCTCCAAATAATGAAGTACCTTCTTCGTTTTCGTTAAGTCTATTCAATTCACCTGCAACTAAATTCAATCTTTTTAAAGCTTGTGAATATGAAGAATAGTACTTTCTATTTTTCATTGGCTCGATGTAATCAGTTTCAGATTCAGAGATAGTTTTTTTAATAATATAACCTTGTCTTTCTTTAATAATTTCATAGTTACCGCCATCCGCTAAAGTTCTTGAATATTCAGATTTTGAGGTTTCATTTATAGTTGATGGAATAGTCTCGTTAAAACGAGCGATTTCCATTATTCTTCTTAATTTATCTTGGCCTTGAAGTTTTTCACTACCAATTGGTTTTAAATCTGCCATATATGTTTTTATTTATATTTTAATTATTTAATCCGTTAAATCCACCTATTGTGATTGCGTTTAATTGTTGTACCGCTTCACCCAATTGATTTGTAAATACAGGGTGAGGTGCGTAAGCCCCACTAAAATCTGCACTTCCACCACTGAAACTTCCTAAAATATCAAGAGTGTAAGCATATTGTTGGTCAGCAGAAAATCCTGTAAATCCTGGTGTTTGTGATGGTGTAGGTGTAACCGTTGGAGTTACTCCTGCTGTTCCTGTTGGTGTTGGAGTTACTCCTGCTGTTCCTGTTGGTGTTGGAGTCGGTGTCTTTGTTGCAGTGTTAGTTGGCGTTTGAGTTTGTGTCGTAGTAACTGTTGGAGTCGGTGTCTTTGTTGCAGTGTTAGTTGGCGTTTGAGTTTGTGTCGTAGTAACTGTTGGAGTCGGTGTCTTTGTTGCAGTGTTAGTTGGCGTTGGTGTTGATGTTACACTTGCCGTTCTTGTCGGTGTTGGAGTTGGTGTAACGGCCGCGGTTCCTGTTGGTGTTGGTGTAGATGTTACACTTGCGGTTCCTGTTGGTGTTGGTGTTTTTGTTGGAGTTGTTGTTACTGTTGGCGTTGGAGTCACAATAGCTTGGCAAGTAGCGCAATCAGTATAATCTATTGACATAGTTAGTACTTTGTCAATTCCAGTTGATGGTTCTGCATTATCAATAATGTCATAACATCCCTGAGTTGTCCCGCCAGTAAATGTTAAATAATAATTTCCATTAACCGCAGGCAGTGATGAACTATCAAAATCAACTAATATTGAAGCTCCGCCAGCACAAGGACCTATAAGATATGTTACTAATGCCATCTAATTTTTTTCTTTATAAATATATGACTAATACTAATTATTTACGGATTTCTTGAATTTGTCCTTCTATGGACAACTCTTTATCCTTGATTTTAGTCTTTTCGTCAAAAAGTTTACCAATATGCCCAGACCTTCTTAAATATTTGAAAACCAAGTTCTCATAAGAAAATTCTCCATCTTTGTCTAACCCTGACTGTCTATAGTCTTTTAGTTTGTCTTTTAATTTTTTTAATGTCTCAACATTTCCTTCAGATTTAGCATCTTCAATTGCGTCATCAATCTTATCTGTCCAACTTTTAATTTTGGTTTTTAAAACTGACATGTCCAAATCTTTACTTGTTCTTTTAGGTTTGTGAATCCATTCATTATTCATTACAGAATAAACACCATCACTATGAGATTCATCTGCAATACCTTGGGCATAAACTTCTACATCATATCCAAAAATTTTAATATTATGTTTGTCATTAAAAAGTTTCTTTTTTAAATCAAAAAGTTCTTTATATAAATCTTCTTGATTTTCATATTTTTCAAAATCAACAATAACATGTAAATCAAAGTCTGAATATTCAGACCAATTAAAATTAGCCAATGAACCCATTAGATAAACGTCTTCAACAAAAACATCTTCTCCTAAGTCATCAACAAATTCAACTGCGATGCGTTCAAGAGCTTTCCTAACTTTAGGAATCATCGTAGCCTTTTTAGGGTCTTCAGGATTTTCCCAAACTTTTGGATTTAAAGTTTCTTTAATTGAAAAACTATGTAAAATTTTTTCGAAGTTGCTCATCCTAAATAAATAGTAGGATAACTATAGTTTTTTATACTTATACTTTTTTGAAATATCTGTGGTAAAATACTTTCCCTGTGATTCGGATTTTCTGAAGGCAGTGTACGACTGATGAGGTACTCCCTCGTATTCATATCTATGTCCGTTATTAAACTCAACGACTAATGATTTAGTCTCAGTGTCGTATTCTGTTTTCTTAATGTTTGACGATTTTATTTCATTAATAATCTTCGTCCCCTTGATTTCCTCTTTCGTTATTGCCATCGCTTAATGGTATTAATTCATCTATTTTATTTAATAACGGCATGATGTACTCATTTAAATCATCCATTTGTATTTCAAAACCATAATCTTTAATTTGTCTAAATAAAGCATTTTTTTTGTTGGTAAACCTTTCACGTAATGACATCATCTTATATGTAGGTTGCATAAACCTACTCAATTGTTCTTGGCTAAATCCACTCTCCTGTAGGAGTTGCCTTAGTTCAAGGTAAGTGTCAAGTAATTCTCTTAGAGTGACGCTGCTTTCTAAAAATTTTTCAAACGGTTTCATATATATAAATATAGTTACAAAATTAAATACGATGCCAACAATTTCTATTTTATTAAAACAAAACGATGAAAGAGCCATATGTTCTTTCTCTTGTGTTAATGTGGTTCTTCCTAATATGAATATTGTTGGTGAAGGTTATATGGGGGTTACCCAATCTATTTTTACCCAAGAAAATACAGATTTACTCCATAACTACATTAAAGAAAATAATACAATAAATGGATTTGAATCGTTAAACCCAAATTTTAGACAATACGGTTTTTTATTTAATGATAGGTATGAGTTTTATCATGGTGAAAATTGTTTAAACGATTACGGACATTACGGTAATGATAATTTATTGGTAATAGGTAATAGAGTTAAAAATAAAAATAGTCTTTTAAAACTTTTTAATGATTTAAACGACTCTAAAGGTTCGGTCAACGATAGAATTATTGAATCTCTTAGTAAGAATAAAATAGTTGGATTTGATAAGAGTTGTACTAACTACGGAGTAAGTTCTTCTTCAATCTCTTTTAGGAAATATAATAACAAAGGAGATAACACTTATTACGAATACTATCTTGGTACCAAGATGGACCCAATAGATTACTTATATGATAAATTAAAAACCCCCACCGTTGAGTGAGGGTTTGATTTTACTTTTTCAAGTTTTTGATTTGGTCTCTAAGTTCAATAGATTTTTCAAACTCTTGGTTTTCAATCGACTTCTTTAATTCCAATTCAAGTTTCTCAATAGACTTTTGATTTTTCTCAAAGGTTTTGATTTGGTCTCTAAGTTTAACCGCAGATTCAAAATCTTCATTCTCAATTGCTATGTCAAGTTGAGACTTTAAAGACTGTAATCCTCCCGTTTCTTTAGGTGAGTCACCTCCTCTATAATAAGTTGTTACTTTTATCGTACCGTCATCAGATACTCTACTTTGTGATTTCCATTCCCCTTGGGTTAAATCAAAATGAGAGAACATTTCATCGAATGCTCTAAAGATGTCATTGTAGTTTCTTCTGTTTCCAAACATAATTTTGTTTTTTAATTCAATTTTATTTATTACCTTTGTGGTATTCAAATAATATACCAACTGAATCTTTATGTCAAGATGTCAGGTAAAATAATTATAACCTGACAATTTGTCAAAAGATTTGGAGAAGTTCAATATTTGATATTACTTTGTAAAATAAATATAGAAACATATGAACGACTTAATGGACGACGACGACAAAATGATGAGTAAGAAACAAAAGCAGTCTGATAGCAGTACTCCTGTTTTAGACAACTTTAGTCGAGACTTAAATAAACTTGCAGAAGAAGGTAAGTTAGACCCTGTTATTGGTCGTGACCGAGAGATTTTGAGAATTGCTCAAATTTTATCTCGTAGAAAGAAAAACAATCCAATTATTCTTGGAGAACCTGGTTGTGGTAAGACCGCGATTGTTGAAGGTTTGGCCATGAAGATTGTTAGTGGTGAATGTCCTCGTAATTTAGTGGACAAAAGATTAGTCAATCTTGATTTAACTTCTGTTGTTGCTGGTACCAAATACCGTGGACAATTTGAAGAAAGAATGAAGGTTATTATTGAAGAACTTACTGCGAATCCACATATCATTGTGTTTATTGATGAGGTTCATACTTTAGTAGGTTCAGGTAACTCTTCAGGTTCTATGGATGGTTCCAACATCTTTAAACCAGCATTATCTCGTGGTGAATTACAAATCATCGGAGCAACAACTCTTGATGAGTTCCGTAAGAACATCGAGAAGGATGGGGCGTTGGAACGTAGATTCCAAAAAGTAGTTGTGGATGCGTCAACAGTTGACGAGACAATTCAAATCCTTAAGAATGTTCGTGATAAGTATGAGTCTTATCACAAGGTGACTTACAGTGATGAAGTAATTGAGGCTTGTGTTAAATTGGCTGACCGTTACATCACAGACCGTGAGTTTCCTGATAAAGCGTTTGATATCTTGGATGAAGTAGGAGCTCGTATGCAAACCGAACTTAAAGTTCCCGAGTCAATCGAAACTTTAAAGAAGGCGGCGTCTGACATCAGACAACAAAAGATTGACGTGGTTAAAAAACAAAACTACGAACAAGCTGCTCAGTTGAGAGACAAGGAGAAAAAAGTGTTGGATAAATTAGAAGCTGAAAAACGTAAGTTTGAGGAGTCTATGGCACAGAACAAACAAACTATCCTATTGGAGAATGTTTATGATGTAGTTTCCAACATGGTTAAAATCCCTGTTAGTAAAATGAGTGTTGATGACACTAAAGCTTTATTGAACTTGGACAAAGAGTTAATCGGTAAAGTAATTGGTCAGGACGCAGCAGTTGTTAAGATTGCAAAATCTATCAAGAGAAACCGTTTGGGTATTAAGGACCCGAACCGTCCGATTGGTTCTTTTGTATTCTTAGGTTCAACAGGTGTAGGTAAAACTCACTTGGCAAAACAGTTGGCAAAAGAAATGTTTGGTACCGAAGATTCACTTATCCGTGTGGACATGTCTGAGTACCAAGAGAAACACACTGTATCTAAATTGGTTGGAGCGCCTCCAGGTTATGTTGGATATGAAGAAGGTGGTTTATTGACTGAGAAAGTTAAAAACAAACCATATTCAGTTATCTTGTTTGACGAGGTAGAGAAGGCTCACAAAGACGTGTTTACTATCTTACTTCAAATCTTAGATGACGGTCATGTTACAGATAGTTTAGGTAGAAAGATTAACTTCAAGAATACCTTAATCATCTTAACTTCAAACTTAGGTGTGAAGAAGTTACAAGACTTTGGTACAGGTATCGGTTTCTCTAACAGTCCTTACGCTAATGAGGAGGCCAAAAAAGAAGTGTTAATGAAAGAGATGAAGAAATTCTTCTCACCTGAATTTATCAACCGTATCGATGATACGATTGTATTCAACTCATTAACTCCTGAGGACATCAAGAAAATCACTGTGATTGAATTGGCGAAATTAGGTAAACGTCTTAAGGACATGAAGTACACTCTAAACTTCGATGATACTTTAGTTGATTATTTGGCTAAGATTGGATTCGACGAGATGTACGGAGCAAGACCACTTAAGAGAGCAATCCAAGACAAAGTTGAGGATTTGTTATCTGAAGAAGTTCTAACAGGTAAGATGATTGAGGGTAAAACCTACACCATCAAAGTTGAGAACGACGAGGTTAAAGTTCAGAAAAAAGGACGATAATAAAGAAGGGGGATTTATTTCCCCCTTTTTTTGTATTTATAACTATGAAAGATTTGATTAGACAGATAGTTAGGGAGTCAGTTAAGGGTAATACGCAAATTACTCAATCAAATCTTGATAGACTTATGGACCAATTTAAGTATCAATTTCCTGACAATCTACAATCTAAAGTACCTGTAATTGGTAAGTTTGTTTCTGACTATATCAAAAAAAACAACATCAATATTAAATTCCTCAATTCTTGTTTTGCAGGATTTTCAGGGGTTAGGACTAAAGACCAAGTAATAATTTGTGCTCCGTCACAAATGTCAACTATAGGGGATTTCCTTTACACCGTATTTCACGAAATTAGACACGAGCATCAGATTCGTGATATTAAAATGTCAAACCCATTAACAGAATTTGATTTGGAAGATTTTGAGAGTCTTGCGGACCAATACTGGGAAATGGAGTTAGACGCTGACCAATTTGCTAAAAATATGGTTGCCAAAATTGTAATTAAATTAGGTATACCGATTGATGTTGCCTCAAGATTATTTTCACTATCCCACTATATTCAGAATTATCCATCCGCGTCAAAAATGATTAGAGGACATTTAGCTCAAATCGTTAACGGTATTAAAGAAATAAAAAAATCGGGGGCCAAATATGAAGATATTCAAGACCACCCGATGGTTAAACGTCATATTGATAAATTAGAAGATTTTATCTAATGTATCTTTGCATTGGGTCGTATTGAACCGACTCCTTGTAGTGTAACTTATACCCTAATTCTGAAATCATTTTTCTACCCATTTCAATCCCGTTGAAAACGTCTTCAATTACAACATACTCATTTCTTGTATGGTAGTCGTAATATCCGATTGAAAAGTTAATACAAGAGAAATCAAATTTATTTCTCAATGCATATACGTCAGTATACGGGTGAACCATGTATTGCATACTTTCATTTACCATACCTTCAGTTAATACCTTATCAACTTTTTCAAAGAATTCACTATCTCTGTCAAACAATACTTGTCCAAAACATTTTTCAGTAATCATCCAGTTTTCAGGTGCGTCAAATTGAATTCCATATCCAACATTCTCAAAGAAAGATTCGTCAGCCTTTCTTGAACCATGGCATCCAGTCTCTTCAGAAACAAAAAATGAAGCTTTCAAGTAAGGTAATTCTTTAAGTAATGTTAAACAGGCAAATACACCACATTTATCATCACCGCCAATCCCTGTTGGCATTCCGTGTTGGTTATACGCTTTTAGTGAGTCTTTAATCTGTCCTTGGGCGTTAGGTAATTGTTCTTCACGAACAAGGATAGTATCTAACTCGTGTACAGTATCAGTGTGAGCTATCACACATGGGAAATGAAAATCTTCTGGTAATTCAGGTGTTTCTTGTTTCGTCGCATAAACATTGCTATGCTCGTCTACATAGTGTTCGATGTTGTTCTCCGTTAACCAATTAACGAGAAATTCGACCATAAGGTCCTCTTTGTATGTTTTACTTGGAACGCTGAGTACCTCTTTTAGTAAGTCTATATTTTGTGTCATGGCACAAAGATAAACAATTAATACATATCATCCAACTTAAATAATGAAGGTTGGTGTAAAAATTGGGTAAAATTCTCTTCGTCCATTGTAATATCTTTAAGTAATTGAGTTCCTCTATCTTTAACTGTCAACTGCACGGTCATCTTTGTAGGGTCAAAATCTTGAATTGCAAATATAATATCTTTGTCTTTAGGAGTTTCGTACCATGTTTTCATTTTAAACTTATTTAAAACACGAGCTCTGAATTCAATATAATCTTTAACTGTGTATTCTGATTCACTATCCTCATCCATTTTTTCCAGTATTTTTTCAAATTGATTTTCAACGGTTCTGTTGAATGATTCTTCGTCAAACTTATCACTATCCCTATATTCGTAGTTATTTTCATACCAACCACCAATATTACTACCCAATTTATTTGAGATGATTTTGATAACCATTTCTTGGGCGCTTGAATTGAATAAGTTTAGTTGTAAGGCTTCTGAGAATAAATCTGCTAAAGTAATTGTAACTTCGTCCATGTCATAACTAAGGTCGACACCCATCTCATCTAACTTATCGTCAAACTCAGCTTTAATAGATTCTTTAGCAACTTGATTCATCTCATTGTCTTTTTCTATAGTGTAGTCATTAAGAATGTAATCAAGTTCCCTTGGGAATATATCTAACATTATCCCATGTAATTTTTGTCGGTATTCTTCGTCCTCAAGATTAACCTCTTCACCAGGTATTAATCTTCCAGCAATTTCTTTAAGAGTTTTGGTATTTTCCTCATTCAACTCAAATTCAAAAATATAACCTTCTATGAAATCCTGTTCCATAGTGTAAGCGTCGGTAAATTCAAATCCATTACCATAAGAAGACATTACAACATCTCTAAACCAAGCATCATCAGTACTTAATCCAATTTCTTCTAAAAACTTTTCTTTTTCACCTAACTTAATTGTGATTAATGATTGACCTAATGGATTTCTAACACGAATATCTTCAATGGTGATATCCATCCCATATAAATCATTTTTTGTAATTTTACCTTTTGAGAAATTTCTGAGAGCAAGTAACGTATTACTATCATTTTCAACCTCATCTGTTTTTTCCGTTAAAATGACTTTCTTAACCAAACGTACAAGGTCTGATTCCGTTAATTTTATTACCCTCATTAAAGTTTTTTTAAATAAATATCTTTTCTGTTTGGATTATACATATTTATCCTTATCTTTGTACTCACAAACAACGAGATATGTTTGTTTCTTTGAAATTATGGGGATGACACGGTAATTGATTGGTATGCAATTGCTTAGGTGGCACGTCGGAGCTGAATTAACTCCGTTATCAACTGGTTTAAAACAATTAAATGGCAATACTTTTGCTAAGCTTTCTGCTTTAGGTTTAACTAGAGAAGAAGCTGTTGTTACTATCTAAGATAGGGAACAATACTCGGGTCGGTTAGGACATACACCTAGGAACAGAAGTCCAACATACGGGTGACAGGTTAGAGCTCGTTTAAAATAATTCTAAGACCAAGTTGTTTGCAGGTAGGGTTCTCACATACATCAAACCTGATATTTTGGAACATTGAGAACCAATGTTATACTAAGCGTGTAGTCACTTACGTTATTCGTAAACAAGACGAGGGTTCGAATCCCTCCATCTCCACCAAATAAAGGGACTCAATTGAGTCCCTTTTTATAGTTTATTTATGGGTACAGATTGTAATATATGTAGTAACAAGTGTTATGGTATACCAGGACACCACGGAAGTTGTTGTACGATTGAGGATAGAGATTTTATAATCGGACCTCATCTCGACTCCGAAGAATTCATCGAATTGTTATCTGATAAGTTAGGTAGGGAAATCGAATGGAGAGAGGTGTTTGTTGATTATGAAGAAGGTAAGACTTTATTTCCAAACAAATCAACTTGGCAGAACCCTGGTTCGTATCCAGCATTTAGAGTCGATTTTTATAATCCAAGACTCCCATGTATTTTTTATAATACTAAAGTTAAGGCATGTTCTATGTACGACATTAGACCAAAAACTTGTCAAGAATATGAGTGTGAATATCTCTCAAATAGTTTGGCACAATAATGATTAAACCCCACATCTTTTAGGTGTGGGGTTTTTTATTGTTAAAAATGTACTATCATTAAAGAATGAATATAACAAAATTAATAATTGCAACCCTACTAATGATTTTAGGTCAAGTAGGTTCTTTCTTGCAATTACAGGGAGGGATTAAGTTCGGTTGGTATGAAAAGTATTTATGGGTTATCTTATTGTGTAGTGTACCAATAAGTTACATATACATTAGAGCGGTAAATTTATATGTTGACGCATTTGAAGGTCAAATATGGCCAAGTAGGTTAATTGGGTTTGCTCTTGGTATTATGGTCTTTACCCTACTATCAACTCTTTTGTTTAAAGAAGATATAACACTTAAAACAGGTGTATGTCTTGCTTTATCAGTTTCTATTGTTGCCATTCAATTGTTTTGGAAATAATGGGTATTTATCTATATGAAATTCATAGGTATTTTATTAAAGGAGGGTCGTAAAGAAGATTTAAAGAAAAAATATTCTACAAAGTTCAATGAACAAGATTTAGAATTTATTTTGAATATTTCCGATTTAAAAGATTTCAATCACAAGTACACTGATTTTGTATTAAAAAATACAGATGGTGATGGAGAATTGGATACCGATGAATTAGAACACCTTGTAGACCTTATAAAAGATTTTGATAAGTATCAATCTCAATTTCCCAAAAAAGATATAAATCAATACGTATCAGTTAACGAACTTGAAAAATTAATTCTTTATGTTAGGTCGAAAAATCAAGAAAAGGAGTTAGAAAAACAAGCGGATAAAATTTACGAAGACGATAAGTTTCTTGTAATAAAACCAAAAACTGAAGAATCTTCTTGTAAATACGGTTCGAATACAAAATGGTGTGTTACATCAAAAGGTTCAGGGCATTTTGGTAGATATACTGCAGGACGCCAAGCATTATATTTCATAATTAACAAAGCCAAATCAACAAATGCAAACTACTCAAAGGTCGCCATTCATTTTGACGATGGTGGAGAAATGAGATATTGGGACACACAAGATTCACCATTAAGCCAAAGAGAAACAGATATATTTGAATATGCGTTTCCTGAAATGATTGACACAATTAAAGATAACTATAAATTATACGTTGGTTCAATGGCGGATAGAGTTTTAGCTCAAATTTTTAATTCTATTGGGGAAACTTCTGTTGGAACGTCAAATTATCTAAATTCACGTAATGACTTGTCGGTACATATTAAAGGATTTCAAAATCTAACTGATTTAGGTTTTGGTCGTTCAGAAGCTGAATTGTCAATATCATTATTCTCTGTTGACGGAGCTAAGTTAATTGATGAATATAGAGTTTTTATAACATACAAATCTAAAGACAGTAATTCATTCTCCGCTAGTATAGGATTTATGGGGAATGATGAAGTATCAGGAGATGATTTAACAGACCTTGGTCTTGAAGATTGGGGAATTGATGTGACATTTGAAATTGGTAAAAATCCTGCAGGGACCGCTGAAGGAATCAGAAGATACATTTGTAGCCAAGTATTAAACTATATTCAGAAAAATCCTGTGCTTGTACAAAAAATTGCAGGAACATCAAAAGTTTGGAAACCCGATAGATTTAACTACGGTTATACTTTTGGAAAAAACAAAGGGTTCATTAAAAAATTAGTTGACTACTTAGATGCTGGTACTATAGGAACAAAATTAGATTTTTTAGAGTCTCTTGGTAAACTTAAATCAAAAGTTGTTGATGGTAAAAAATTATATTCTCGTTCAGGTGACAATTATGAACCATCTTCTCGATTCAGAGGACAATTCTCATCTTTCTTCTCATCTGCAAAATTAGCAGGCATTTTAAATTACAGAAAAATCGGTAAAGATTATTTCTTAACTAAAGGTCCAAATTTTGAAGCATTCAAATCAGGAGAACTTAAAGCCCTTTAACGATTAGATAACTTGCGAAAGTAGATATATAATCCAAAGAAAAGCCCCGCAATACAATACAAGACGAAGTTCGCTTTCCATAAACTTCCTGTCAGTAATATTAGGGAATACTGCACGGCATCGAATCCAAAAGGATTGAAGAATAACGCGAGCATTAAAAATACCTGCGATAGGTTGTCTTGGAGGGTCCTTCTCCACGTTTTCATTCTTTTCACCATCTTCCATATTTCGGTATTTAAATTTTATGCCCGTAGACCGTTGTTTTTCTTATAAATATCTTATCTTTGCATTATGGGAACGCCTAAAAACAAAGAAGACTTCAAAACTTGGGTTAAGTTAAATACTGAAACCAAAGAGGAGAGGGATGCCCGTATAAAAGAGTGGTGGATGAACTTAAAACCATTTAAAAATCGACACGATGTCCCAACCTTACCAAGAGTAGAGAAAGAAGAATGGGAGGAATTTTACGTACCTAAATTAATTGGCGCAGGGGCCATACCTAAGAAAGATTTAGTTATTGGTGAATACTACATCGGAAATCATAGATGTACAGGAATCGCAAGATGGAATGGTAAAGTGTTTGAGTATTGGAAGTGGGAGTTTTTTCCTATGGAAGACGAGTGTAATCATTTTGAAGATGATGATGGGTTTGCGTTATTTGTACCAATAGGAATTGGTACCAAAGAAGAGTTTGATAAATACAATTACGAAAATTGGAAAAAAGAAAAAGATAAAAAATGAAAGTAATATTTTTAGATAATGATGGGGTAATCTGTCTATATAATAACTGGGGAGGTCGTTCCAAAAAATGGTCGAAGTATCGTTCTGAGAATCCTGAATCAAGTAAGTCAATTAGTGATGGACCTGTGAACGTAAGATTTGATGACTTTGACCAAAAAGCCATCAAGGTTTTAAATGAAATTTTAGAAGAAACAGGAGCTGAAATTGTGGTGTCTTCTGATTGGAGATATCATGCAACCTTAGAAGAATTAGGTGAATATTACCTATCTCAAGGAATCTTAAAGAAACCTATTGGTTTCACAAAAAGATTAAAAGAATGTGATGTACCTGAAAACTTCATATGGTCTCGCCAGTTTGATTTAGAACAGTCAAGGTCCTTAGAGATACTTCAATACCTTCGAGACAATCCTGAGGTCACAGAATGGGTTGCCGTGGACGATTTAAACATGGGTATCCCACAGACTCACGAGAGTTGGGGAGAAATGGAGATGGATTGGGGTTTAACCAATTTTGTCTTAACTCCAAAAAGTACTGAAGGAATCAAACAATCGGGGATAAAAGAAAAAATAACCAAGTATTTAATTAATGACAGTACTAAACCAAATAGTTAACCTTATAGTTGGTCTTGTCTTAGTAGTATTAATAATTTTCATTATTGTTAGTGTTGCGTTTTGGCTTGGAAATAAATTGAGTAAAGATGATTGATATTTTAAAAATAATTAAAGAAGGAGGACCTATTAGAAAATTTGATGGTATTGCACCTGAAGGGTTTGTTTTGGTCCATGAGGATACTTTAGAAGAATTAAAAGATTTTGAGGTTTGGAAAGAATGGAAACATAACCAAATTTCTATTAGAGATTTAAATAATAAACACTTGGATAAAGTATAAAAAATTGTTACATTTGTAACACAATTAAAGGCGTTAGGTATATGTGAATTTGAATTGAGGTAGAACTCAACAAGGTAAACCATAAAACCTTAACGTATGGTGGTCAAACTATTGTAGTTGTCTGCAGCGACGAACGGAAGTGCACTCTCAGGGGATACCCCAATAGTCACTGACCACCTTTTTTATTTTTTTAAATTATGAAAAAAGAATTATTAAGAAAAAGAGAATCCAGACTTGGAGGAGTTTGTGGGGGATTAGAGGATTATTTTGGAGTTGACGAAACCATATTTCGTGTTCTTTTTTTAGTCGGGATTTTTACACCTTTTCCATCAATTTTTACATATCTTTTACTTTGGGCGGTAATCCCAAAAGAACCAAAATATTAATATGAACAAAGTAATTAAAAACCCAACACTATTTGTGGATATTGACGGTACTTTAGTTAAGTATAGGAAGTTCAGTGAACTTGCCGAGTCAACATTAACTCCAATTCAAGATGTTATTGATTATGTTAATAGTCATCATGATAATGGTTCTGTTGTTGTAATTACAACCGCTCGTCCTGAGAGTTATAGATTATTTACTAAACAAGAACTTGACACCCTTGGTGTTAGATATAGCCAATTAATTATGGAGATGGGAAGAGGTACAAGAGTAATCTTGAATGACATTGACCCTGAAAATCCTGAATTACCAAGAGCAATTGGTATAAACTTAGAAAGAGATGGTGGATTAAAAGATATCACAATCCCATCTTATATTAGTCCTTATGAATCAGATTAAAGTATCCGCTAAACGACATTTAGCAAAAACAATAAGTTATCGAATAATCAGTACCGCAGTTGGTTTTTTAATCATGTGGTGGGCAACTGGAAATATAACATTTGGAGCGGCGTTTGGCGTTGCCGAATTATTATATAAACCAATACAATATTACATCCACGAAAGAATTTGGTACCGTTTCATTAAATTTGGATTAGTTGAAGTTAAGCCAACTAAAAAACCAAAACCTGTTAAAGAAGAGGAATCAACCTTATTAACGGGTTTACCTGAAGAAACTCAAGTTAAAATTAAAAGACTTACTTATACAAAGAAAACCGATTAATAGAATCGGTTTTTTTTTATCTAATTCAGGTATTTATTAATACATGAAAGTAAATAAAGACATATTATCAATATATGAAGAGATTCTAACCAACAATAAGAATATCTTAAGTGAATTAGAGTTAGTTAAACTCAACGACACAAATTACAGTAATCTTAAATATGATAATGACGGAACTCAGTCTGATTCGGTTAACAAACCGTTATTAGATGATATTAATGCTGCTGCAAAGGCTGCAGGTATAACCGCTACCGTAACAACTGCAAGTACAGGTCACTCTGACAAAACAGTTACAGGTAATAAAAGTAGACATGGTCAACAGACTGCAGTTGATATAGCCATATTAAATAACATTGGAGCTGGAGGAGCAAGTAATTCATCTAACGGTAATGCCGAGTTTAGAACTTTTGGAAACAAATTAAAAGATGCTTTGGTATCTATGGGATACACATGGAATACTGAGTCTGGTAACAGTAAAGCTGTATTATGGCAAACTGATACAGGTGGTAATCATTATAATCACTTACACGTATCAAATAATTCAGGAGAGTCAGGAACTGCTCCTACAGTGGATTCAAACGCAAGTGAAACCGCATATAACGCAGCAACCGCAGACAAAACACAAGGTGGAGCGTCTGTTTTTAACGCATCAGGAGTTAAAAGAGACGATTATTTATTAAGTGTTGGACAACAATTAGCCAATAAATTTGTTAAAACTGAAAGTACTCAGATTGAAGAACAAAAGAAATTTGGTAAAGATGTGACTAATCGATATGGTAGACTTATTTTACCAAAAGATTCAAATCCAAAGATTAAAAGTCCAATTTCAGGGACAGTATATAATAAAAGATATTCATCAAGTTGTTTAAATCAAATAACCATAATGAATACTGATAATAAAAAATTCTATCTACAATTTTGTGGTATAAGTAATCCTAAAGTTAGAGATGGTCAAACTATTTCTGTTGGGGATATTTTAGGTAATACAGATACTGATGTTGAGATTACAATGTACGACAGTTCTTGGAACACAATTCAAATTAGACCCGAAGGTATTGACAAATACACTGAAAAGAAAAAAGAATCTGAAGAAAAAGGTAAGAAAAAAAATAGTTCTGAAAAATATTACGCAGACCCATTAACTGCAATGGCTGCATCGATACCAGCAAAAATATTAGATAAAGTATTTGGAGACAAATATGACAAATCAGGTAATATGACTCAGAAAAGATGGGGCGGGGTTGCGGATGAAAAACCTGTAGACCCATGGTTATTGGACTTAATTAAAAGTCCGTTTACATCTAAAAAAGTTAACGAGAATATAGAAAGAATCAAAAAGTTACTATAATAAAAAAACCCACCAATAGGTGGGTTTTATTTTTCCAATAGAATGTAATTATTTTTTTTCTTCTACTGATGCAGGTGCTTCAGCTTTTACAGAATCTACAGCCACTGCTGCTGAATCTACTTTTACTGAATCTACTGCCACTACAGTTGAGTCAGAGTTAACTTCAGTTGATTTTCCGTTACCACAAGAGGCCAATGCTACGATTGCAAAAATTGCTAATACTTTTTTCATGTTTTTTTCTTTTTTTTTGTTAATTAATTAATAGACTATAAATATACAATAACCATTCCATTTTGTCAATTTTTTTTACATTTTTTTTCTGCGGAAGATGAGAGGCTCGAACTCTCGCGGCTTTGACACCCTACTTGTTTAGCAAACAAGCCCCTTCACCAACTTGGGTAATCTTCCTTTTTTTACAATAATTGTAAAAGGTAATATGATAATTTATATCCCGTAAATGCTCCTAAAGCCGATGGTATTGGGAAAACTATCATTCTTCCTAAATCTGTTACATATTTGGGACGGTTAACTATTTTACCCATAAAAAAGTAATACGTTAGATAACCTAATAACACCGCCAAATCCGCTCTTGTTGCAATAAACACAACAATAGTCGCACCAATAAACCCAAAAGTAAAATTATCCCTAACTCCTTCCCAAATTTCTGAAGTAGTTGCGTCTTTATACTCTTTTACAATTTTCTTAAACTTGGCTCTATTGCCAGTTTTCTTTTTAATTTCATTTTCCATTGTTGGAATAGATGGACTCGAACCATCGACTTTCACCGTATCAGGATGACACTCTAACCAACTGAGTTATATTCCATTGTTATTGGTACAAATATAGTTATTTTGTACGAGAAAAAAAAATCCCCCTGACTTTTAATCAGAGGGATTCAGTATTAGATTTTAACAGTATATTATTTTAAGAATCTTAATTTATACACTGTGGAGAATATTAATTCCTGAACCGTATCAATCTGATTTTGAATGAATGATTCTTTAACGTTTTTTCTAACTTTCTCAATCATAGTATCTAATGATTTGAAATAATTAATTACTTGCTCAGAACTCTTATAGTCCTCAGTTTTAAGCGAGTCATAATTTTTAATAATATCGTACTTACCTTGATAACTTTCGATAATACCGTCCACTAACGCATCAATTCCTTCATAGTATCCTTGTAATGCTTTATGTTCAGAATATGACTTAGTCTGTAAATGAAAGATGTGTACTTGAGTTTGAGAATGTAATAGTGTTGACACCATATTCTTAAATCCTGAGTTACCTTTAGTTTCAGGCTTATTTTCCTGTTCATTCAGGTGCATTACCTTGAATAGTTGCTCTCTTGTTAATGTTACTTTTTCCATAGTGATAAATAGTCATAACTATGGAAATGTTGCGGAAGGAGTAGGATTCGAACCCACGGTACCTTGCAGTACTTCAGTTTTCAAGACTGACGCAATAGACCAACTCTGCCATCCTTCCGTAATAAGTGTTTTGGTCAACCACTCGCATCCCACCAATCTGTTGTATCAAACTTTCTGTAGTCCAAACGATTAAATCTCCTACTACTCATTCTCAACTCACTTGCCTAAGCCTTGTCCGTTGTAAACACTTTGGGTAACTAACGGGAATCGAACCCGTGACAACTTGAACCACAATCAAGCGCTCTACCTACTGAGCTATAGCCACCATATGTTGCGTGTTCGGGGTTTGAACCCGATTGACCATCCTTATGAGAGATAGTTCTTTTCCTCTAAGCCACGCAGTTTAGAGGTTCTATTAGGATTCGAACCTAAACTCCAAAATCCGTAGTTTTGTGTGCTATCCGTTACACCATAAAACCCTAATCGCGGTCATTGTCCCATTTGACAACAATCATCAAAATAACCCATACCAATAAAAACCACATATTTTTTTCCATTTTATTTAGTTACCCGAGCTGGATTCGAACCAACCCTAAATGCACCAAAAACATTTGTGCTACCGCTACACCATCGGGCAATATTGTGGACCAGCCTGGGCTCGAACCAGGGACCTACGCATTATGAGTGCGGCGCTCTAACCAACTGAGCTACAAGTCCAAAATGTGGGAGTAGTAGGACTCGAACCTACGAACTCAAAAGAGGGAAGATTTACAGTCTTCTGCAATTGCCGCTATGCGATACTCCCAAAGTAAGGAAAGGAGAAGATGGTTCAGTGGACAACTCCTTTTATGATTGGCATTACTATAGTAGTTCAAACTCCGACGATACTAACTTCCCACCTCTACCAGGTATTTCATATCATCATTCCCCAATCAACCTAATATTTTAAGGAAAGTAGAAGATGGGTGCGTGGACATCTACTTTTATGATTGGCATTTCTTTGACTTCATTCAGTCCCCTCGCTTACATTCCAACTCCTTAGAGAAGGTGTAAGGCTTTCCAATCAACCTTTAGCACGCATGAAAGGATTCGAACCTCTGACACATAGTTTTGGAGACTACTGCTCTACCGTCTGAGCTACACACGTATTATTTTTTTATAATTCCTGCCTTAATAAGAAACTTACGAGCAGATTTCTTATTTTTACAAGCTTTTTTTGTTGTTTTTCTAATGGCTTTAACCATTTTGTCAATTTCTTTCTTTGTCATGAGGTCGGTACAGGAATCGAACCTGTGTAGATAGTTTTGCAGACTACCGCCTAAACCACTCGGCCAACCGACCCTACTTATTCAACTTAATGTCTTTCAACGCCTCCTCAATCTGTTTCCCCAACCATTCTTTCCACTCCTCAAAGGTAATCTTAGAATCTGGATTATCCAAGAGAAAGTTTTTATATTGTGTTTCTAAAGTTGCCATAATTAATCTAAACTATTTGGGTAATACAATAATGTCGGGTTCTTTTTTTGGATATCAACCTCGGGATATCTTTCCTTAAATTTCATCACATTAAAAGGTTGAGTTATGATGTGGAATCCACTTCTTGTTTTAACAAAAGTCATTCCTTGTTCTTTTCCCGCCTCTTTCTGTAACTCGTTTATATATTCTCTCAATGATACTTGGTATGGGTCATAATTGAATCCATCCATTGATACGTTATCAATATCGATAATCCATCTTTTCTCTTGAGTCTTAATCTGTCCAACAACCGAATCAAATAATCCCTTTTGGTTCTGAACTCCATTCTTAATTCTCTCAACCAAACTTGACAACATATCCAAAGACACATCTCTGTGGTTTTGTTTCTGAACATGGATATAAGCTCTTGCCTTGAACATCTCACATAACTGCTTTACCTCATCATATCTCCTTTCCAAATGGTCAATTGATTCAATGCAATATGTTTTGATAGTTCTAACCGATTGATGGTTATCTCTCTCACCTTCAGGTTGGTCCTTCTTACGTTTGAAGACATACAACATATAGAAGTCTCCCTTCTCCTCGAAGTTTAATAACGGTTTTATTATGTTTATGTTATCTATCATCTTATTGTTTTTTATTTAACCATGTCAAAATTAATATTATTGTCCGACATTAACTCACGAAGTTCATCCCTTATTTCTTGATAAGCGTCGTACTTATCCTGAGGTAAATTGTCGGGAGCATATTTTGTTTTAGACCTCAAAGATTGGTCTAAATCAAATAATACAGACCAAAATTTCATACCACTAACGGCTAAATCAAAATCTTGTTGGTCATCAGGTAAATTAAATTCAAGTATTGCTTTCATAATATATGTTTTTAGTGACCCCGCCGAGATTCGAACTCGGGACTCCTTCATTAAAAGTGAAGTGCTCTAGCCAACTGAGCTACGAAGTCAAATACCCCACTTCACCAGCTTAACGGACTGGCTGCCATATGGGAGTGGGGGTTTCCCGTTAATTCGGGACTCCGTGGTAACGGTCGGAATCGAACCGACGACACCTTGCTCTTCAGGCAAGTGCTCTACCAACTGAGCTACGTCACCTAATGTAGTTCCTGTAGGATTCGAACCTACGACTACTTGCATGTAAGGCAAGGACTCTTCCACTGAGCTAAGGAACTGTATGATGATGTTGGAGTACCCGTCTCGCTCCAATCTTAACTGCTTCATCAGAGTTTTCTCTGGGCCCCAGGCAGAGGGTGCTGTCCATATAATAGTTATTGAGTTAGTCGACAACGACAATAACATCAGACCATCATCTTGTATCGCGTACGGGGTTCGAACCCGTAATCTTCACCGTGAAAGGGTGACGACTTAACCAATTTGTCCAACGCGACATTTAAATTGAGTACAAAATTACAACCAATATTTCAAAGAACCTAATAATTTTAAAACAAAAAACCCCGAACCTTTTTACGAGTTCGGGGTATATGAAAAATTAGTTTATTTTTATCTTAAAAAATTATCCTACATCAGTGTCCGAACCACAATCGTGCATACGCTCATACCAACAAATCGATTTTTGCTGTGTACTAAAGACCATATGTTTTATTGTAGTTTTCATTATTTCTAATATATAGTTCAAAGATAGTAAAAATCTCTGAGTTATCAAATTATTTTTCCAACTATTTATAAAAAGATGAAAACATTAAGACAAATTATTAAAGAAGAGTTGTTATTTGAAAAGAGAATAACTCAGGTTAGCTCATCTTTGGAAGTTTCATTTTTATTTGATGTTAATAGAACTTCTCACGCCTTTGATAGGTCAGTTAGAGATGATATTGTAGGTTATAATACAAGACCAATTATGAATGCCGAAATTCGAGAGATTATTGGTATGACAAAAAAAGAAATAGCCGAAAAAATAGTAACGAGAGAAATTCTTCCTGAAGAAGATTTTGTAATAAAATCTTTAAAATGGGAATTGGCAATTGCAATAACACCCGTTCATATGGGAGGAACTCATTGGCAATTAATTATTAAAACTGTATTCAGAGAATCTAAATATGACCCTTTTAGAGTTGGTGAAAACCAATTGGTTATTTACGCTGATATATAATAAAAAAGGGTAACACTAGTATCTGAATCGTTCCCGTGTTACCCCGTTTGTAATTGAGCTTGTGTATCTAAATCGTGCTCCTCAATCACAGTACAAAGATACAAAAATATTTGAATTATCAAATTATTTTATTTCGTGGTCTTGAGGTTGTGGTAAAATTTGTCCTACCAAAACATCCCTAACACCATTTGTTGTTGGACTAACAAAGTGAGGATGAGTTAATCCACCAGGGAATAAAACAAGGTCACCTTTTTTTAATCTAATATGTTCATTCTGTCTTGGGAATGATAAGTCTCCTCCTTCATAATCATCGGTTAAACAAATTACAAAGGTAAATTGACTGAAATCCCAATGTAACATTTTGTGCGAATTTGACGAACTCTCAACCGTATATCGATAGAAATAAATTTCTCGCCATTTAAACTTCACATATTCTTTTAACCCGTCTCCATTCAAAAACATATTTTCCTCAGGAATATAATACTGGAGAAAATATTTCATAATCATTGGTTCAAATTCTTTTTCCCACCAATTTTTAAAAATATTAAATTCTCTTTCATGATGATTTAATTCAAACCTGATATCTTCTTTAGTTGCCCTTAAATTATTAAGAGTATTAATAATTCTATTGGGTACCTCATTCTCAAATAATAATATGTCCTTACTTAGTTCCTTCATCTTGAATATTGAAATTAATGACACATCTATGTGTTTTTCCGTAAAATGGTTTAACTGAGTGTACAATGTCGTACGGCCAAATGATTAACATACCTTTTTTAGGTCTGATAAAGTGCGACATCCCTCTAATGTGGAATGTGAAAACTCCACTGTAAGGATGGTCCGCAATTGGGTCACCATCAGATAGATAATAACCTCCCGAAAAGTTTAAAGTTGTTTCTTCGTTTGGTTGCCATCTACAATGGTTATGAGCATTATGACCTCTACCTTCTGTTGGGTTGTAGTATTGAATCCAACTTTCAGTAATATTAGGTTTTCTATTGTGCTGGAAACCTAACATATCTAATAACTCCATATAACCACTCTCAACCCTTCGTCTAATCTTCTTTACGTTCTCATTGTCTATGTCAAGAAAGTCGTTAGGAGGGGTCCAAAAACGACTACCAATAGGATTGTACTCTGTAGGCTCCACCCACATTTCTCTCTTATCGTAATTCACAGAATAATTTGACTGTCTGTTAATGTCGTATTGTTCAGGAAGCTCCTGACCCATTAACTTTTGTTGGGGAGTTAGATTCTCAAACCCAAACGTGTATACCTCATCATGAAACTCATCGTCACCGAAAACTTTCATGTATACAGGAATTGGAGCCAAATGAAATAAATTCGGTTGACTCGTTGGAACTAAAGGTCTTTGTACGTACATAATTTACTTTATTGTACCCCAAGTCGGACTCGAACCGACACGACCGAAGTCACAAGTTCCTAAGACTTGCGCGGCTACCATTACGCCATCGGGGTAAATCTCATTATCGCTTCAGCCACATCGGGAAAGGCGCCTCTCCCGCGTTGTTTAAGTGTGTATCTTGCGCCGTATCTCACTGAGCTACGATAATGATTGTGATTCGGAAAGGATTCGAACCTTTGACCTACTGCTTAGAAGGCAGTTGCTCTATCCAACTGAGCTACCGAACCAAATTTTGTATCAGAGGTGGGACTCGAACCCACACGGGCAAAGCCCAACAGATTTTAAGTCTGTCTTGTATACCATTCCAACACTCTGACATTGTTTTACAAAGATAACGAATATCTCTGATAAAGTCATAAAAAAACCCCGAACTTTTTTGGTTCAGGGTGAATATCTATAAACGTAGAAACTGGCTCTGAACAAATTACGGCATAAGTCTTCTTAATAGACCTTGTCTATCAAGTAATAACGTATTTAATAATGTTGTTCTCATGTTTAATAAATATATCTTAATTTGCGAAGCTCTGCTCAAAATAAGTGTCACTTGCGTTTTCTTCAATGTTCTCTGTATGATTTAATGTAACTATTTTTGTATTAAAGTCAAATATAAAGTTACCATCAGACCCTTCATTAATTTCCCATCCACCATAATTTCTTGATAATTCTCCGTAACACCAATCTTCAATACCTGCAGGAACTTGACTACCATTCTCTTCAAAAGAACTTTCTAAATAACCTGAATCACCTGACCCATTATAGGTTACAGTTAGGATGCCATCATTTGGAATTTCAACATCAGAAAAATCAGTTTCCATCCAACGTTCAAATCTTTCAATATCATCTTCAGAATCATATTCGGTTGAACTACCATCTCCTCTATCATAAAAAGACCACCAATGAGAGAACATAATTACTTTATTATCAACATCAATGTCGTACTCTAATCTCTGATAGTTTATATCCTCATCATGTTCCTTAATTAATCCCTCATCATCACAATATTTCATGATTTTTTGAAGTATTGGTATTAATCCTGATGGAATATCCGCATTATAGTTATTAGTGAAATGTGTAATATAATCCCAATTAATATCATCATAACTAAATGTCCATCCGTTGTCTATGTCAATTTCAATATTACCGTCCTGCATCCCCATTGAACCTAAGTAATTGGACACTCTTCTTAAATATTGTTTTTCTTCTGGTGTTAAAAGTTCTTTCATAGTTATAAATATCAGTCAGTGAATTCTAATTTCATTGTTTTTAACATCCACTGAGGTCGTTGATTTGTAGATATATTATTAACCCATTCTTTGGCTGACGGAATGTAGTTATTACAATCTTCTTTAACATGTTGTTCTCCAACATATCTTGTGTAAACAGTAGTACCGTCACTGTTTTTAAATTCAACACCAAATCGTTTTTCCATCTCAAAAATACCCTCACTATGATGTCTAAACATTCTATGAAGGGAGTCCCCAAACCATCCTTTGGTTTCATCTAACCATTCGTGTAAATGAATATAATCCTCAGGTTTTCCACCAAATTTTTTGGCAGATGATTTTGCGTGTAAGTTTGGATGTGCCATCGTTTATTTGTTTGTGGAGAATAAGAGACTCGAACTCTTGTCCCCGCCGTGCAAGGGCGGTGCTAAACCAACTCAGCTAAATCCCCTAAAGTGGAGCCTCCTGTCGGAATCGAACCAACGACCACTTGTTTACAAAACAAGAGCTCTACCAACTGAGCTAAGGAGGCTTATTTCCTGTAAGTTCTTGCCGACTTTCTACTACCTATATTTTTATAGGTCTTAGTTAAAGAGTGACAATTTGGACAGATTACTTTTAAATTTTTTTTCAAATTATTATAAGCGTCTCCGTCTATATGGTCAATTTCCAAAGGGATTAGATTTGAATATTGATTTGTTTCTCCCCAACCACAACAAGAACATTTATTGCCAGATTCATGTAGCAAGTGTCTTCTCATCCAAGGAGGAACTGAAGTCCCCCCCTTTATTGAAATGTTTTTACCTGCTAACCATTCATCTAATTTCTGTTTAACCTGATATTCATTTTGACACTTATTATCACAATATTCGTTCCTATTAGGGATAGAATTACCACAGTTTAAACAATTTTTTTCTTTTTTTTCTCTACTTCTCATGGACAACCGATTTATAATTATAAATATAGGTATACCAAACAAAAAAATCAAATTTGAGCAGATGAGAGGAATCGAACCTCCGTCTCCTACTTGGAAGGAAGGAGTAATGACCATTATACGACATCTGCGTGGAGTGCAGTGGGAGGTACCTTCCCTGTGGTTACTGCACATATACTCCACTTTAGCGGTCCCGACGGGATTCGAACCCGTATCTCGCACCGTGACAGGGTGGAATTGTAACCATTCAACCACGGGACCAAATTATGGGGAGTTTCACCCCAAACTTTTTATTGTGTTAAGATATGTTGGTGGTCACCGATTACTCGTTTCAAACTACTAACATATCTCTTATCAGATGCATATACCCTTCCCAGTAGTGCAAGATACTCTTTTTTTGTTAAATCACTTTTGTTTCTTAACATAAAATTTTGCCATAAAGAGTAATCGTATACACTAAAGTTCCAATCTTCATAACTTGAGTATCCACTTTTGGTTTTACCATTTGCTGATGACTCCCTTCTTGTTGGTATTTTCATACCAAATAAGTTGTTTGCTGATTTGAACAACTTGGAGGTAAATTGACCTGACTCTAATACCGCTTGTGCGAATACCACATCAGGGAACTTAATCCCGTACTTCATTATCTGCTCATACAAACTTTCTTTTGTAATACTTTCTTTAGTATTTGAATCAATCTGTACTTGCGTCTCTTGTGCTTTGGTTGCCATTGTTCCTAACAATAACATCCCAGTCAATAAGAATGTTTTTAACTTCATTTTTTTCTTTTTGTCTGTTTATGCTTCAGGATTTCTCCATCCACGATACTACAACATTGGAATTTTTCCACCCACCACAGCTGCTCCACCAAGATTCGAACTTGGATAAATTGATTAACAGTCAACCGTAATAACCCTTATACGATAGAGCAATATAATAATAATCAAACTTTTCCATAAGGAAAACTTTTGTCGGGATAGCTGGATTCGAACCAACGGCCTCCACGTCCCAAACGTGGCGCGATACCTGACTACGCTACATCCCGTACATAAAAAAACCCTGAAGTATTAGTTCAGGGTTTAGATAATTGGCTATAATATTGTTACCAACCACTCGCTTCTGAACTTACGCAAATAGTGCCCGCATCCCCATTAGGAGTTGTCGGTGTGTCTAAATTCGTATTTGTGTTCATAGTTTTCATAGTACAATATTACAATAAATATATTAAAAATCAAATAAATCCCTATAAAATTCCGTTACCTCTAAGATAAACGTCATTTGTAGTATTAAAAGTTATTCTCAATCCTGTTCCTGGATACGTACCATATAGTCGATACAGACCCTTAGGAATACGATTACCTTGATAATTGATGATAGTGCTATACACCACATTATCCATGTTACGGTTTAGATTTAACACCGTAACTCCGTTTTTTATTTCGTAATGATTTACGGTTCTTTGTCTTTTTGTGTCTCCATTCATGGCATTTACAGGGATTAAAATGTTAACCCAAGCAAGACCACCAACGGTATTTTTTGAAATCTTAATAGTTTTAAAATTATATGCAACCACAGGATTACCGTAAGAATCTACTCCACCACTTGTTTGAGGAATGTCAGATTCAATAATTGCTGGTAGTGTACCGTCATTCCAATATGGCATATCCACATAGTTTTGAAATGTATTTATCCAAGAACCTGCATTAACACCAAAAAATCCTGTAAAAGTAATTGGTGATGTTGATGTTTTTGGTAGACCTAACAAATACGATTTAACTATTGGGGTTTTTGAGTTTGTTTCAATAAAGATATAAGCTTTATTAACTGTCCCACTAACAATTGTAGTTGTTGACATCACTCTCATATTTGACGATTCGCTCGTTACCGTAGATGTCGGTTCATTCGTTACTGTAGATTTCGGTTTAATTGGTTCGTACACGTCATCTTTACTACAAGATACGAATAATACCGATGTTGCGAAAATCGCAAGAAATAGTTGTTTAAGTTTCATGGTCATTGTTTTATATTTTTAATTCTTGACAAAGATATCAAAAGAATTTGATTTTGGAAAATATTTTTAGATATTTATTATTATGATGATAGACAAATTTATTACGTGTCTTTTGGGAATTAACCAAAAATATGAGAACTCGGGAGCTTTGAGATGTGGAAAACCTCGAACCATAAACTATTGCTAAATCATTAGTATATTAGAAAGGGGTCGAAGTTCGTCCCCTTTTTTGTTTTTATTGATTAAATAAACTATGTTTGTAAAAATTGGATTAAAATGAGTACGGTATTAGTATTAAATTACGACTATACCCCGCTAAATGTTACGAGTGTTAGAAGGGGATTTGTATTGGTAGACAAGGGAAAGGCTGAAGTTGTAAAATCAGATGAGAACCCCATTGTCGCTGGTTACAATGCCTACGTACGTCCAGTTATTATCCGACTTCTAAAATACATAAAATTTCAAGTTAGGAAATTAAGGGCGAACAGGACAAGAATATATAAGAGAGATAACCACGAATGTGTTTATTGCGGGTCAAAAAAAGATTTGACTTTAGACCACGTTATTCCTAAATCAAGAGGTGGTGGAAACGAATGGACTAATCTTGTAACGTCTTGTTTTAAATGTAACCTTAGAAAAGGTAATAGAACACCTGATGAAGCAAAAATGATAATGAAACATAAACCTTACGCACCTACGTTAATAAATGAGAACGCGGGAATGCAAAAGATTTGGAATGATTATCAAAAATCATTTGTTTATTAGATTTTTTTACTAAAATTAAACATACAGTTATGACAACGGAAACTAAACTAAGGGGAGGAATTGTATTATCATTATTAACATTATTGTGGGTGACAGTTATGTGGAGTAATAATGCCATAATTGTAAAAGAACAAAAAGCCACAATAGACAGTTTAACAAACATATCTGATAGTCTTCGTGACGAATCATTTATTCATTTTGTCGAAGCTGGTAGATATGAAATGGCTTTAGAAATTTATAAAGACAAAAATCCCAAGGCGGTTGAAGAAATCGAATTAATAAAAATAACACAAACAGAATAAAATGCAAGAAGTAAATTACACAAACCCAAAAAACGCAGGTGAAGGACAAAATCCTCAAGACCTAATTAACGCATCTTTAATTTTCGCAAGAGCTTTAGGATTAATCTTAAAGGACGGTGAAGGTATTGTAGTTGATATCGTAGGTGATATCAATTTAGGAGAAGAAGTTAAAAAAGTGATTGTATTTGAATACAACGACCAAGTTCATATCTACAAATGTGAAGAAGATTTAGCAGAAGGAACTGCAGTAAACATGGACAGAAAGAATGATGGTCCTGAAACCACTGAAGTCGCTGAGGAAGCATAATCATTTTTAAAAAATATAATAAATGAGGGTATTAGGATTTTCAGTTGGGCATGACAAAGGTGCTGTCATTATTGAGAACGGTAAAGTTGTTGTTGGTATAACCCAGGAAAGACTTACCAGAATAAAACATGACGGTGCATATCAAGGTGGTATAATACCATTTGAATCAATTAATTATTGTTTAAATGCTCTTAGTATTACACATAAAGACATTGATTATTATGTGTATAGTACAACCGAGATTGAAGATACCGTAGGTACTCAATTCTTTTCAAAATACAGTAACCTTAAGAGAGAAATATTATACTTTATTCCTCATCATTTGGCTCACGCATATTCGGCATTCTTTAGCTCAGGTCTTGAAGAATCTGCCGTTGTTGTTGCGGATGCATCGGGAAGTATCTTAAATTTTAAAAACAAATTAAATCTTTGGTACGAAAAAAATAAAGATACTTTAGACACCAATGAAGATTGGACAGAGGGAATTTCAATTTATAATTTTAATAAAAAAGAATATTCCGAAGTTTATAAAAAATGGATAAAATATCCCGTTCCTATTAATACAAATGAAGGAGTTTCGTTAGGTACCATGTACTCGACAGGTTCTCTTCAATTAATTTACGAACCAAACACCCAAACATGGCCCGCAGGAAAATTAATGGGGTTGGCATCTTATGCCAATCAAGATATTGTAAATGAGGCTCCATTATTTGTTGAGGAAAAAGAAGACGATATTTACATTTCTAACAATAATATATACCCGAAAGTTTCTTGGAAATCTGATTTTTATTCGAGAGCTTGTGTTGCAGGAATTTACCAACGAGAACAAGAAAGAGCGTCTTTAATATTGGCAAATATGGCCAAGAAATTTACAGATTCTAAAAACATATGTGTTGTTGGTGGGTCTTTCTTAAACTGTAATTCAAATGAGAAAATTTTGAATTCAGGTCTTTTTGAAAACTGTTACTTTTTACCTCCAAGTGATGATAGCGGAATACCGTTAGGTTGTGCTTGGTTTGCATATCAAAAATTAATTGATATTGAAGAAACCAATATGTTAAGTCCTTACTTTGGTAAGACTTATTCTAAAAATGAAATTTTTGAGGCTCTTAACGAACATCCTTCACTGGTTTACACCGAATATGAAAATTTTGACGATTTAGTTGAAAACGTGAGTTTTTCATTAAGTCAAAATAGAGTTATTGGTTGGTTCCAAGGAGGGTCAGAAATTGGTCCAAGGGCGTTAGGAAATCGTTCAATTATTGCTTCCCCAATTAACTCGTGGATGACAGGCCATATTAATAGTGATATTAAACACAGAGAATGGTATCGACCTTTCGCTCCCGCAGTTTTATTTGAGTATCAAGGAGATGTATTTGAAAGTTCTGTCTATTCCCCATACATGTTGGTAACAACAACTGTTAAAGAAGAGTGGAGAAATAAAGTACCTGCAATTACCCACATTGATAATTCGTCAAGACATCAATCTGTTACGGTAGAAAATAATCCAAGGTTCCATTCGTTAATTTCTAAATTTTATGAAAAAACAGGAGTTCCTGTTTTATTAAATACAAGTTTTAACGGACCTCATGAACCTATTGTTGAAACCCCGATGAACGCTATTGAAACTTTTTTACGTAACAACTTAGATATCTTAGTACTCAATAATATTGTAATCACAAAAGGTTAACATGAGTTCAATTTATGGATGTTTTACTGGGTCTCACAGTGCTACCGTTGCGTTAATGGTCGATGGAAAAGTTGTATCCGTAATCGAAGAGGAGAGAATTACCCGAATAAAGGCAGGAGATAATTACGATGTAAATGCAGATTTATCCTTAGACTCAATTCAAAAATACACAGGGTTAAAAATGACTGACGCAGATTATAATGTGTTCGCATTACCAACTCCTGATGGATTTGCTCGAAAAGTAACCAATAATCGTTACGAAACTATAAGTCATCACACCGCACACGCCTACGGAGCTTATTATACAAGTGGTATGGAAGGTAAAACCATGACAATCACTTATGATGGTGGAGGTGACACCAGTGTTATGAAAATATTTCTATGTGATGAGGGTAAAATGACCCTCTTACATAGTTTCCCAATGTCTTCATATGGTAGTCTTTCCCATGTTTGGGGTTTCAGTACATCTTCAATTATGGGTTATGATATTTTTGGTGTGGGAGTTTGGAAGATGTGTAAGGATGAGGGTAAACTTATGGGTATGGCTGCGAATGGTCATTATGATGAAAGAATTTACAATGAACTGAAATCTTGTATCAACTACGAAAACTTAAGATTTTATCCATCATCCAATAATGCTAAAACTCAATTTGTTGTGGACATGATGAAACTCAAAGGTTTATTGGATACGCCACGCCAAAGAGAAATTTTTTCTTTTAACTTACAAAAATTAACTGAAGATTTATTTTTAAATTTTTTGGATGATTTACATAAATTATATCCTGATTATAAAAACTTATGTTTTGCTGGTGGGTTATTTGCGAATGTTAAATTAAATCAAAAGATTAATGAATTAGAATGGTTAGATGAAATGTATGTTTACCCTCCTATGGGAGATGAAGGACTTGCTTTAGGTTCTTGTATATACAAATCGGTTGAACTTGGAGAGATAACTAAACCGTTTAAGTTTGATAATATGTTTTTTGGGATGAGATATTCTAATGATGACATATTTGAAACTTCTAAGAGATTTAAATTGGCTAGGGAACCTTATGTACCATCTAAAATTGCAGAAGAAATTAATAATGGGTTAATTGTTGGTTGGTTCCAAAATGGGTCCGAACATGGTCCAAGAGCACTAGGAGCTAGAAGTATATTGGTAAGACCTACGGACATAGATACTCATCAATTATTAAATGAAAGATTGAAAAGACATGATACTATGCCATTTGCACCTATAGTATTAGAAGAACATTTTGATGAATTATTTACCCCGCCAAAATCAAAATATACTGCAGAGTTTATGACATTGTGTTATAATACCAAAAAGGAATGGATTAATAAAATACCTGCTGTCATTCAAAAATCAGATAAAAGTGCCAGACCACAAGTAGTTGTGAAATCTAAAAACAAAAAGTTTTGGACCATATTAAACGAATACTATAAAATATCAGGAATTCCTGTCTTATTGAATACGTCATTTAACACTCATAACGAACCGATTATTGAAAACCCTACACAAGCGTTCATTACTTTACGCAGAGGGGTTATAGATAAACTAATAATAGAAGATTATGTATATTACCCTGAACCAAGAAACGTTATTACTGAATTTTAATCCGTACCCTCAACTAAAAATTACAGGTCCTGACCCGTTATATTACGTTGAATTACGTGAATATAAAAATGGTGAAGACCAATCAGTTAGTATTGAATCTTACAAAGTAACCAATGGGGGGAATATAGATTGGAAAGATAAGTTTGAATGTGGAATTGAGTTTTATTGTGATTTTGAAATTTCTGTTCACAAGTACATCCCTAACTATGGATTGAAAAGAATATTCACTCACAGGTATAACGATTACGGCAAGATAGTCTTATTTAACTTAGTTACCGATGATATCAACGAAGCTAAATTATGGTCGCAAAGAGTAGATGAGTATCAACGTATTCACGGATGTAAGGTAGTGTTACATTCTCAATTTGACGAAATTAATAAGAAATACCTAACCTATTATGAAACAGGGGGAATTGATTATTATAAAACCTATAATATTGGAAGATTCCCAAAACAAAGTACTGATTGGAGGACTATTGACCCTCGTAAAGAAGGAGTTATTTGGTACGGATATTGGAAAACATTTTGGTCGTATCAACACCCAAGACCATGGAATACTTTAAG
>Ga0209087_1000079_pt1 | contig 56693 bp, 97 predicted proteins | sample S_130805_EF_Meta_FD_187321 | JGI IMG/M metagenome (GOLD analysis project Ga0209087, IMG submission 187321) | Freshwater microbial communities from Lake Simoncouche, Canada to study carbon cycling - S_130805_EF_MetaG (SPAdes) (version 2) | ecosystem: Environmental > Aquatic > Freshwater > Lake ... | reverse complement strand
TAATCAATAACAATCAAAATAAAAAAAATGATGAGAGCAACAATTCAATTAGATTTTCCTATCGAAACTTCTTTCGAAGAAGCGTTAGCGGAAGCAATTCGATTAGCAAAAAAATTAGAAGTTTTTTGCGAATTTACAATTGACGAAATTCGATGTATCGCTTGTGAGGATTCTTGTGAGCAATCCGCGATAGACCAATATAAAGAAATGAAAAAAAATCATAGCGGTTATATTTTCGCTTAATCACGCAGAGTGTTGATGTAATTTTCTATTTATATTTTTTAAAAGCGGTCAGTAATGGTCGCTTTTTTTTGTCCAATTTCTGTCCACTTTTTACTTGACTTTTCATTTTGTCCAATTTCTGTCCACTTTTTACTTGACTTTTCATTTTGTCCAATTTCTGTCCAATTTTTTTACCTTTTTAGTACCCTTTTTGTTTAGGGTACTTTTAGGGTACTATTTTTTTTATCTGCCGAGTATAACGTGACGTAATGCCGAGTATGTTTACGACATAGTCGGCAGTTAATACTCACTACGGGGTAAAACGCATACGAAAATTTTTTTAAAGTCCGTGAACCCGTTTTTGAGGAAAGCGTTTAGACATTCGTTAGCCATCTTTTAGCCATTTTTTAGACATTAGTCTGACTTTTTTATACGTTGGACTGCGGTTTTACCTCGTAAAGCAGTTGTTAAATTATCTTTGTTAATAACTTTTTAATGAAAAAATGTTTGTCTAAAGAAATTTCTATGTATGTTTGCGGTGTAATCAAAATCAAACAATATGAATCAGAGAGAAAAACTTCAAGCGCAGTTAGAAATACTGCAACAAATCAAAAGTCAATTTTCAAAAGAAGTGGGAATTCCAAATGGCGAAGATTTCGCTTCAATAGATACCCAATATATTGATGGTGACATTGTGATTTCAATGACATTCAGACAAATGGAATTTGAAAACAAGTTGGATTCAAACGCGGATATGTTCTTTGATGATTTTATTTACCAATTGGAAAATAACATTGAAGAAGAAATCGAAAAAGAATCTTTTGCTTTTGCGAATTCAATGGAATTAGTAAAGCGCAGAGTAAGTCTTGAAAGTGACAATCTCCCGAATGTTTAATCAATCAAATCAATGATAATTTAAAACTTAAAGAAAAATGAAAAAACAAGAAACTTTATTAGATGGGCTTCAAATGTCTGAAGAAAGAGGTACAGAAATTCACGATTACGTTGTGGATTTGCTATACACATCAAAAGACCTATGTGTGTTACTACAAGGTTTAATCTCAAACTTGGATTTAAGCACCAAAGAATTGGTATTTGCTTCTTATTTAGTTGGAAAATTAAATTCCCCAAGTGAAGAAGAAATTGCTAAAAAGATGGTTTTGGTTAATCTTTCAACACTTGCTCAAGACATCGTAAAAAACGCTAAAAAATAATTTTGAAAATAATTTTGACGATTAGTAAAATAGCAATACTTTAGAACCCTAAAATCAATCAATCAAACTGCCGTATGATAAACTACACTAAACTAATGAGCCACAATCCTATGAAGTACGGCTCAATGAAAAACGATGAAGGTCAAATAATTGACTTTTATGAGCATCCACTAAAAGGAGATGAGTCTTCAATTATTGCCGTAAACCACGATTTGCAATTAGCAGATTATACGGGTTTTTATGAATTAGAAGATATGACTGCCGAACACGGAGAGTATCAACCATCTTTTAAGTTGGGAAGGTTGTTTATAGGAGAATTTGTTGCGGAATAAATCTAAAAATTATAAAAAAGATATGAATTACAAAACACTTATCCCGAGTCAAAGGGTGCTATGCGATGGCGGTATGCTATATCCGAGCAAGGCAGATTACCATTTAATAATCAATTGGTCAAAAAACATTTTTGACAAAACAATCAAAGTTTTTGATATTCCGAACCTACCACCCATATTTGATGGATTTTATGTGGAGCATTGCCCACAACAAGAGTTGTGCGGAGCAATTAGTTCGGTGGAAATTCATACGGAATCCCGCACAATCAAAATTTTGTGTTAAACTCAAAAATTATTTTATAAATTATGCAAGAAGAAGAAAAAAAGCAGACTGAAGTGGTAAATGCTTTTGGTCAGCAGACTAACGAACAAGAGTTTATTCAAAAACTTCGCAATTCAACCAAAGCAATTGAATGCCCATCTTGTGGAAGAAAAGCGAAATTTTACAATCGCAAACTCAACGCGAAATTATGCCTTGCTCTTGTCCACATCGCGAAATACTATCGTCACCATCCGAGCCAACCCGACCAATTAGACTACTTTGACTACACGGAATTATTTGAAGCGTACCCGCAGTTGAAGGTGGATTTTCCAAAACTTCAATATTGGGATTTAGTGGAAGCGAAGGGAACGATTAAAAAGCGCAGAGGTGAACCCGTATTCGTGAAAGAAGCAAGAATGTACCGAATCTCCGAGAACGGGGTAAAATTTGTTCAAAGAGAGGTTGCTATACCACTTACGGCAGTTGTTTACAATAACGTGGTTAAAGGACACCTAATCAATCCACACGCGACAATTGATAAGATTCTATCTGATGCGGGATACGATTACGACCAAGTGATTGAGCCAATGACATTTGACTACATTAAATCAAAAATATAAAATGGAAGAGCCAAAGATTATAGGATGGTTCAGTTGCGGTGTAACAAGCGCGATTGCGTGTAAGTTAGCAATAGAGCAATTTGGAAAAGACAAAGTAGAATTATTCTATATCGAAATCGACTCGGCACACCCCGACAACGAAAGGTTTATTGAAGATTGCGAAAAATGGTTAGGGGTTAATGTTCAGAGAAGAAGATGCGCGAAGTATAAAGACCAATACGAAGTTGTAGAGAAAGCCAAATTTGTCAATTCGCCTAATGGAGCAATGTGTACAAAGGTTTTGAAAAAAGATGTGCGTAAAGCGATTGAAAAGGAAGTAAACTTTGAAGGACAAATTTTCGGCTTTGAATATTCAAAAAAAGAAATCAATCGCGCTATCCGATTTGCAGAGCAATATCCACAATCTAAACCGCTATACCCTCTTATTGATTCAAAACTAACAAAGGTACAATGTGCCGATATTTTGCTCAAAAACGGAATTCGTTTACCAACAATGTATGAATTAGGTTTTCACAATAATAATTGCATCGGATGTGTGAAGGGCGGTAAAGGATATTGGAATCAGATTCGTAAGCATTTTCCCGAACATTTTAAAAGAATGGCTAAAGCCGAGCGAATAGCGGGTCACTCTTGCATAAAAAATAAATTTTTAGATGAACTAACTGAAACTGAAGGAAGACACGAACCACCAATACTTCCCGACTGCGGAACATTCTGCGAAATTGAATTTGCTCATATCATTGATACTAAAACTGAAGAGATATTGAGCGGTTTGACAACGATGAAACAACTTAAACTTTGGTAAATTAAATAACAAAAATAGATAAAAACCCAAACAACTATGTTCAACTCAAAAAAACTCAAAAAACTGAATCAACAACAAGAATTGTTAGATTCTAAAATCAACTCTCTTGCTTACGGGCAGAAGTCACTATCTGAAGATTTCGAAATTCATTTCAAAAGACTTCGCCAATCTATCTTTGATGTCGTAGGAGATATTTCAGATAAAATTGAGATAGAAATGTCGCAAACCAATGAGCAGAGTGAATTGCTAACTAAAAATCTTTCTTATTTTGATGGAAAAAATCCATTAAAAATAATTTTGCAAGAAAGTGAAATTTTGAAAAGACAAAATGGTATAGTTAGCGAACAAGTTATTATGTTTTCAACATCATTACAAGTTGATTTACAAATAGTTAAAGACCAAATTAAAGACTTGCAAAATCAAATTGAAAAACTTAATGAAATTCCTAAAACTGAAGAAATTTCGAAATTTTCAGAAGTGCCGAATACGGGGGAAAATCAATTTGACTTTTGCGAAACACCATCGCCAATTCAAGACAAAATGAAGTTAGAAATATCGGATATATTTGAAGATGAAAATTCTAATGATATTAAAAAACCATCTATTAGAAGTTTTATAAACAGAAGAGCAATAAACGACAGAACAGAGTTTTGCGTAAATGTAAAACTACCCGAAGGAGTTATAAATTTTTTGCATAATCGTTCTTCTGACAAGAGTATATCAGCAACTTGCAGAAATGTTTTTGAGCGTCAAAAGAAATTAATTTTTGCGCCTTTGTCTTATGAAATAACTAAAAATTTCACTAACTCAAAACTGAAATCAGTTTCTATTGGGGTATCTAAAAACACCTATCTTGCTATGCGAAAAATTGCAGAAAATTTAGATACCACTATGAACTATGTGTGTAGCAATTTTGTAGCCACATTAAATTTATCAGAACGAAATGAGGTTTTGATGCAATACAATACATTGAGTTCTAAAGAAACTCAACTAAAAGGATTTTTTGAAAAAAGAGGAAAGGGAAGACCAAAAAACAAATAATTATGAAAGGAAATACGAAACTGCAAAAAATGTTGAACGAGCGTAATCTTACGCAAAAATGGTTGTACGAGAAAATTAAGGAACAATGTGTTACTCCCGTAGGTGAATACCAAATAAACCGCATCTGCAAGGGTAAGACTACAAATTACCACATTATGACCTTAATGAAGATTTGCAGAGCGTTAGAATGCACTCCGAACGAAATAATAACCAAGTCTGACTTCGATAACCTTTACAAAAACGAGCAGTAAGAATGCTATCAAAAGACTTCATAAACTATCTATCGGAGAAACCCGACCCGTATCTTCGGGTTTGGTGTTTCTTCTATGGTAAATCAGATGAAAGTGGGGTCTTTGAAACATCCATTCCGTTCCTACTTTCGAGGTTCAAAATCAGCCGTACAACGCTTCGCAGAATAATCAGTTACGGGGTTTGGTGGACTGAAAGTGGACTGAAAGTGGACTCAAAGTGGACAGATAACACATTGAAAATCATATTAGTTACAGAGTTTAGTGGACTCAAAGTGGACTCAAAGTGGACTCAAAGTGGACACCTAACTGAAAAAAAGGTGGTCAAAAAAACCGCTCCAAAAATGGAGTCAACTGCCGACATTCAAGTCAACATTTCCACCGAAAAGAAATCCAAAGCACAAAGCGAAAATTTGTATCCGCAAATGGTTGACCGATACAATGACTTTTGCGTGAATAGAATGGGTATGGGCGCAAAGATGAACGCTCATCAAGGAAAAGCACTCAAAAGCATAATCGAATATCTTGCGCTTCAAGTGAAGAATAAGAAAAGCGGTGTATCTGAAAATGAACTGAAGATTGATGTGCTGAATGCTTGGGAGTACATTCTAAATAATTGGGGGCAAATCAATGGGTATTATGCCGAGCAAATCAAATTGTCGCAAATTGATTCAAACCTACCAAACATACTTATGCAATTGAGAAACAACAAAAAATCTAACCGAGATGAAAAATTTGCAAAGACTCGCTCCGAAATTGGAGCAATCAATTTTGACTAAAATGACCAAAGAGGAAAGCGAAATAGTCGTATTGAGCAATCACTCTAAAAAGTTCGAAGACTACGAAAACGAGGATAAGCAGAGGTTAGCGAAACAACTTGTGAATCTATCCTATTTCGTGGGGATGAAGGAAACACCATCGGTTGAAACGCTGAAACTTCTTGTGATATTCCTTTGCAAGAGTTTTCCGACATTCAGCGCAGAGGAATTGGAGAACGCATTTATGAAAGCGTGTGCGGGGGAATACGGAGAGTTGGAACACTACCAAAACTTTTCGCCAATCTATGTGGGGAAGGTTATCAAAGCGTATGAGGTGCAGAAGATGGAAGCCAAGAGAAACTATATGCGGTTGAATCAAAAGCACGAAGAAGAGATTCGTGAGAAGGAAATGGAAGCGAAGTATAATGCTAATCCATTACGCAACTTGTACCGCAGTATTTGTTCGGAGTACACCGATTTTGTAAACGGAAAGTACATTGATATGAGCGACATCAAAAAGATGCAAGTCAAGTGGGCGATAGAGATAGCGCAAGGTAAAGGAATGTTTTTGGACTATGTTGATAAAGAAATGAGTGCCGATGATTATTTAACAAAATACTTCTTATCTTTACCACAAGACCCAAAACAAGCACTTGAAAAAATAAAAGAAGATGTTCGCAATAACGGGAAAAATATGGTCAGTAGATAAGGTTCAATACAACGACAAAACTTCGTTGCAATTGGTTATCAAGAAGAAGCGCAAAGAGCAAGAAATCAGTCTTTGCTTCGGGATTTATCGGGATGCAATAATGCAACAATTCAGCAGTAAAGAGTTGTGTGGCGGGGATTATGTTGAAGTTAAGTTCTCGGTCAAGTCAAAAGAATACAACGGTAAATATTACACCAATCTTTATGTCGAAAACATAATAATGCTTCGCAAAGGTTCGCGAAACAACATCAATATGTTTGATGCTACGGAAGAAGATTACGAATTATAATTATTTTGAAAAACAATATTACTTATTTCTTAATTAGTATTTTGGTGTGGTTTTTCCTACCATTTTACAAAGTTGCACAAATGTTTGTTAGAAGAAGCGGGAAGTTATACCCTCTTTTAGTATTTTTGAATACGCTTTGGATTGGCTTCTTATTCCTAATGATAGGTTTTTGGTTGTCAATTCATATTGCGAAATTCATTATATGAAACAACTAATTGCACCAAACGGAAAATCGAGCAACCTAACTCCCGAACAATGGAAGTTGGTTCGTACCCCGCAGTTCAAAGCGTGGTTTGGCGATTGGGAAAATGACCCCGAAAACGCTTCTAAAGTAGTTGATGAGAATGGAGAGCCGTTGGTGGTTTATCACGGAACAGACAATAAATGGTGGGTGAATAATAAATTTATATTTAATCCAAAATTAGAGGGTAAATCATCTGAAACTAAAAGAGGTAAATTTGGTGGTGTTTATTTTGCTTCAAACATAAATGTCGCTAAAACTTATGGAAAAAATATATTGGGTGTTTTTTTGAAAATTAAAAATTCAATATTAATAAAAGGCAAAAACAAATACATTCAAGATGTATATGATTGCGAAGAAAAAAATATTGGTTGTTCTAATGAAGATGTCATTATCAAAAATACAATAGACACTTATCCTAATAATTATTTTTTTCAAATACTTCAGAGTGATGAAATAGACATAAAAAAATTTTTTGCAACAGATATATTCATTGTTAGGGAATCAAACAACATCAAACTTGCCGATGGTACGAACACTACCTTTGATGGAAGCAACCCCGACATTCGATTTGCAGAAGGGGGCGAGGTAAACTCAAATTCATTTATGAAGTGGTTTGTCCAATGGTATAAACCCATTTCAAACAAAGTCAACATTGCTTTTTCTTTCTCAAATCATTTTCATCCATTCAAGGAAAAAAACGTAGTAATACTTGATGTCTTTGAGAAAATAGACCAAAGTATAGATGCTAAACCATATCTTCAAGAAATTGTACAACAAGCCGATAAGTATGGGGTTGTGATTTATCTTGAACCAAAGCCAAGACACAAACATTTCCAAGATAACTTGGAGAAAAAGAAGAAAATATCAAAGGATTATCTTGTTGGGTATTACCAAAAATTTGGATTTGAATTGACTGCGAACAAATTATTGATGAAGAGAAAGCCAAATAACCCCGACATTCGATTTGCTGAAGGGGGGAAGGTTGAAAAACTAATTATGCAAGGTGTAGTTGATTTGAAAATGTATGATACAACTACCGAACACTCAAAAGTTTATGGTTTTGAATGTTCTAATCCATTATATATTCAAAGGATTTTTGTAAATGAAAATGAGCGAAATAACGGAATAGGTGTGGATGTATTAAAATATATAAATGAATACGCTAAAGAAAATAACCACGACCTTATATTTGGTCACATTCAACAAAAAGCAGAACCAAGCGTTGATGCAGTAAAAGGAATGCTTCGTAAAAATGGATATTCTACAATAGAGGGTAACAATGATTTTTACAAATATATTGACCTCAATACCCAATTTGCAGAAGGGGGCAAAACAAAAAGAACTATGAAAAGAATTAAAAGAGGTGGAATAACCTACGGAAAGTCACACGCGGAAGGCGGAATACCCGTGAAGAATCAATCTACGGGTGATATGCTTGAAGTCGAAGGTGGCGAAGGTATCGTAAACAAGCGTTCAATGGCTTCTAAAAGCATAGTAACATTGAATGGGAAGAAAATGAATATTTGTCAAGCGGTGAGTGAACTCAATCAAATGGAAGGTGGAGTAAAATTCTCTTGCGAAGATGTCAATGACCGACAATTCATTAAAGCAATGGCGAAAGGTGGGGAGTTGGATAGAGGAACAAGAACCGAGCAAGAGCATATTCAAGTTCTGAAGGATTTATATGCAAAACGCATAACCCCGAAAGAAGCATCTGAACGCATTGCGAAAGACCATTTGAAGGAAGATAGTCGCTACTACTCAAAGTTGGCTAAAATGGAAGGAAAAATGGCTGATGGTGGGAAGACACGCAAAAACGCAAAAAAAACCTTATCTGAAGCAGTAGGTTTTGATATAAATTCAATTGATATTAGCAAATTATAAAAAGAAAAAAATGAGTTCACAAGCAGTAATGAAAAGACAAATTTTGGCTTTGGCTAAAAAAGAACCATCGAACGAGGAATTGCAGAAGATAAAGCAATCTCTTGCGGTGTATAAAACTTTAACAAAAGAAGAACAATATAAAATAAATGAAATGGTAAAAGATGCTCACGCAAAACTTGAATCAGAAGGTAAATTCGCCAAAGGTGGAACAACTAAAACTCAAAGTTTGAAAACTGCTTTGACTGATTTGAAAAATAAAGTTGGTGTTAAAAGGTTCAAAAGAGCCACTACGGGAACGGACATCAAAAAAGACATTGGTATTCCCGCTCAAAAAGTTGGAAAGCGTATTGTTCGCAAGAAGGGTAAGACAACTAACCAATACGGAACATTTAAGAACCAAGTAGGCACAACGTACTATGAAAGTCGCTCGAATCGTTCTGATGTAAATCAACCAAGCGAAAGACGTAAGATTAAACTTGCTGATGGTGGAACAACAACAAATTTGTCTTCAGTAAAAAGAAAGTATTACAAAAATGAAGATGAAAATGCACATTCAGAAAATGTTGTTTTGTTAGCAAAACATTTTGGAGATGCAGAAGATTTGAAATTGGCAAAACAAATTTTAGCAAAACACAATAAAGAAGGGCATTTATCTTCTGAAAATGGTAAACAAAGAAATGATTTGCACTTAAAATTGATTGAAAAAGCAAGAGCAAAGTTTGCTGAAGAAAATATTGAGTTCGCAAAAGGCGGTCTAACTGAACACGGATTACGACTTACTGACACAATTATTGAAGATTTTGGAGATAATGAAATCGGAGTTAGAAATGCTCAAGGAGATTTTCATAGAGTTAATCTTGATGAAGGAAAAAGATTTGCAAAAGGCGGTGAGGTATCGCAGTACATTGATGGTTTAAGTAAACAAGAAGTTCTCTCTAAAACAATCGTATATGATAATGGTGGAGAAAGTTATGACAGATACACTATTTTCACTCCCGATGGAAGCGTTTACGGAATGAGTGAAACCGCAGAAGGATTGAATCAATATGTTGGAGATTCTTCTGAAATTGAAAAAGGAAAACATCTTGGTAAGAAGTTGAGGTCAGTTCCTAAAGGTATTCAAGGCGCAGTATTGGATAGAATGCTTGACGATGAACAAATGTTTGCGAAAGGTGGTAAACTATCGAAAGAAGATGCTTTGCAAAAAGCAATTGATATGGGTGTAGATTTTGATAAAGACTTCCACGCTCAATCAGTTGGAAATGAATTAGCAGAACTTGCTAAAGAATCGGGATATAAAAAATCTCCTTCTTCAAGCGGAAGCACGGGAAGAGCATTCTTTTATCATTTGCAAAAAATTTATGATAAGAAGAAATACGCAAATGGCGGTAAATTAAGAAGTAAAGCGAAATACATTCCGAATCGTAATATTGATGAAATTGAAGTAACCCGAAACGGAAAAACAACTTCTATTGATGGCGCAAATCTTCTTGATGGGGTATATGTTAAGAAGGGAACGAAATTCGCAAAAGGCGGTATGATGAATGCAAACGAACATTTCAGATTGAGAGGATTCGAATTTTTGAAAGATGATTTGGCTGAATTACAACAAGCCATAAAAGAAAAAAACCAAGAAGAAATTCAAAAATTCTTTTCATATTGGGGTCAACATCTTGAAATGTTGAAAACAACTAATAACGAAAGAATGTTTTCTTTTTTACAAGAAGATTTAATGAAATTGGAAAATGACATTGAAGAAAAAAATCAAGAAGAAATTGATAAGTTCTTTTCATATTGGGCATACCACTTGCAGTCATTGAAATACGCTCAAGGCGGTACAATCAAAAAGTCACTTGCTGAATTCAAAAACAAAGTAGGTGCTTCAAAATATCGTGAAGCAACAAGAGGGGTGGACATTAAAGCAGATTTGCAAATTCCCGCTTTGAAAAAAGGCAGAAGAGTGGTTACAACGAAGGGAAAGACTTCTAACCAATACGGAACATTCAAAAACAAAGTTGGAAGCGTTTATTACGAGAATAGACCTAACCGATACGATATAAATCAACCGAGCGAAAAGCGTAAGATTAAACTTGCTGATGGAGGTCAAAGTGATGAGCAATACTCTTATGAATTAAGAGCAATTTTGGCGTACGTTCAAGGAGAACGCAATAAAAAGCCCATTGATGTTTGGGGAGGAGATATTTTTCAAAATGGCAGAGAAAAAGTAAATATCCCATTTGAATTTTATTCAAGACAACAAGCGGAGAACCGAGCAAAAGAAATAATTGAACAATTGAAATCAAATTCTTACGAAGGAAGAGTGAAATTTGCTGATGGGGGTGCTATTGGAACTAATTATGAAATTGAACTTTTTTTCAAAGGAATTTTAGAAAATAGAAGATATGTAGGCAGATTTGTTGTTTCAAATAGAACATTAGATAAATTAGAAAAAGATTATTCAAAAGTTTTAACTATTGATGTTTTAGATGAATCGAATCAAAAACCAATTTCTTATAATTCTTTGGAAAATAAAATCTTTATAAAAGCCAAAGAAATTAGAGGTCTTAAATACGCTCAAGGTGGAAAATTCGCTGACGGAGGTGTTTTAGAAGGTGCTAAAATCTATGTTGCCGACCTTGCTGAATACAACGATGGAAGATTGGTAGGTAAATGGTTTGACTTTTCAGATTATTCTGATGCTTCAGAACTTATGGTGGCAATTCAAGAAATGCTTGATGAGCAAACTGCAAAAGACAAACACGGAGAAGTTCACGAAGAGTGGGCGGTTCACGATTTCGAAGGTTTCCCAAGAAGTTTCTATTCAGAATATATGGGAGAAAAAGATTTTGAAAAACTTTATCAAATTGCAGAAGTTGCAAACGATAGAGGATTGCCTATTGATGTGCTTATGGAAGCGGTTGCAGACTTTGGAGCAGACGAAGACCAAATCGAAAGAATCGCTGAAGCATATTACACATCAATTCCCGCAAGTATGGGAAATGAATCAAGAGATTTTGCTTACGAATACATAGATTCAATTGGTAGCATAACTGATGCAGTTTCTAACCCCGATTTCTATTTTGACTACGAAAGTTTTGGTAGTGATGCCCGAATGGACTATTCAGACGAAGATTTGGAAGAATACGGATACGATGAACTTGACGATACTGAACTTGGAGAAAGATTAGTAGATGAGATGGGTGGTATTGAACAATTAGGTAACAAAACCATTGAAATGTATTTTGACTACGATAAATTTGGTCGAGATTTAGAATACGATTTTACTGCGGTAAAAGGAGATGATGGCAACTTTTATTATTTCAGCAGTAATTGGTAAAAATTAAAAAAAAAATAGTATATGTTACGGAACAAAAAATATGGAATGGGAGGGGCGGTGCAGTCCTTCTCTTCCCCTATGTTAGCGCAAGGTATGCAAGGCGAACTTTCGGGATTCGGAACAAGCGGTTTTCAAACATTTGCAAAAGGTGGTAAGATAATAGACCAATATGAAGGAAGAACTCCCGAAGATATTTGGAATAACTTATCAAAAAGTCAAAGACAACATTTTCTTTATGACCATATTGAAGAAATAGAGGAGTACAAAGGCATAAAAAGATTACCATCTTCAGAAGTTATCAAAGCGTACAATTCAGAGTGGATAACTTTAGATAAAGACATCAAGAATAGATTTGCTAACCACACAAGAATAGGTCAATACGCAAAAGGTGGTCAAATTGCTTCTATTGGTGATAGTGGTATTATAACCGACAAGAACTCAATGTTCGTTGGAAAAATGGCTATCATTACGGGCGATTTAGGCAATATGTACGAAGTTCGTGTAGGAGCAAGAACAACTATCGTAAAAAAGAGCGGAATTCGTATTGTTTCTGATGAATATGCTAACGGGGGTAAAATACACAATTCGGCAAAGAAAATGAGCGATGAAGATTTTGAAATGGCTTACAATACTTTAACTCCTTCAGAAAAAAATGAAGTGAAAAGTCTGATTCGATTGGGTGATGATAAAAAACTTGCCCTTGCAACTATTCTTGCTCAATCCAAAAAACCAAGTTCAAATGATTTTTATAAACGAGCATACGAATATGCTGAAGGTGGAAAAATCAGAAAAAGTGGAAATGTACCACGAATAGCTAAAAAAGTAGCGGAAGTAAATGCTCTTATTGAAAAAGGAAATCAATTAAGTTTAGAAGTAGTTGATAGTTCTACCACTTGGCAAGCACCAATGAAATATAAACCAATCAAATATGTAAATGGTATTCTTTACATTGAATACGAAAAATTGGATTTATATGCTTTATCCAAGAGGGGTGTTCAAAAGTGGGATATTCAAAAGGATAAAGTTCTCAAGCGAAATATGGAGTTTGATAACCCACTAAATGATATTGCAAAAATGTATCGTAAAGCAATCCGCGAACGCGAACAATATTTTGCAGATGGAGGAGATGTTGATTATACAGATAGATTTGCTTATGCAAAACATTTGGGTTCAGAGAGTCAAGATTGGGAAGCAGAATTAAAGGAATATGCGGGTGAACATTACAAGAGTTTGACTCCGCGAGAAAGAGAACAAATTATTGCCGATATGCAAAAGGATTATCATAGAAATACCCATTTTGCAAAAGGCGGTAAAATTACTCACTCACCCGAAGGAAGAAAGGTTTCTGAAAAAGAAAAAAGAGCAACTTATGTTCTTGCTTTTGGACAAGAATATGATGCTGAAAACAGAAGACAACATCCTCTGCCATTGGATTTAGCATATCAAGTTGCATTAAATGCTTTAGAGCGAAAAACAAAAAGAATGGCAAAAGGTGGAAAAATAAACACCGCATTCAAAAAAGGAGATAAGGTATTTGCGAATTTTAGATATGAGTATGGACAAGGTTTGCAAATTGCATCAAAAATGGATATGGGTAATACCGAAAAAGTTTATGGTGTTGTTTCTAATTTAAAAAAAATAGATACTACAACACTTTACTACATCAGTTTTGAAAATGGTGAGGAACTTTCTTTTCCCGATTTTGCAATAGAAAATTTTGTTTATAAAAGTCAATATTCAAAAGGCGGTCAAACTCAAGCCAAAAAAAGCAGAATAACCTTGATAATGGATGGTCAAAAGTATTCATATCCCGTTGCAATAGTAAATGGCAGAGTTGAAACAACTGAAGAAACCTTCAAAGATGGTGTTGTACGCGAATACTTGGATAAAGAATTTGATTCGTGGTTAGACCAAGCACCAAGCGATTATGAGGAAATGTACTATGGTGATGAGTCCATTATGTCAAAGAGAGGAGCAATAGAGGGTGCAATGGAAATAGTTATTTCAACTATCGAAGAAGAAGCACCGAGAAAAACAACTTTCAATTTTGACGAAGGAGATGTTGAATTTTATGAAGCATACCAATATGCAAGAGGGGGTTCAATAGAATTTGGTGATGCAGAAAAATCAAAATCGCTTAAAGGCAATCTAAAAATTAAATTCTAAAGAAATGAAATATCAAGAGGAGTTTACCAAAAAATATAAAATAAGTGCTTCCAATTTGTTAGAACAAATAGGAACTAAATTCTTTGGTAGCGTCAAGAGAATTGGGTTAGAGAAATTGATTGACGAGCAAGTTGAAGAAAAAGGCATTGAGCCAAATAAAGAATTCTATAAACTGCTTGTTGAAGCGGTTGCAGAAGGAAATATTAAACTTCCCGAAAATCAAAAAATATTTGTTGAAGATACCAAATTTGAAATACCTAATCAAGAAGTATCTGTTCCTAAAAGCAAAGGAGTTTTACAAGACTTCAAAGAGATTGTTGCAACAGATGATATGCGCCCCGTAATGAAAGGTGTATATGTTTCAGAAGATGGTTTTTTAGTTGCTACTGACGCACATATTTTGCTGAAATATCAAAGTGACGAATTCAGCGAATACAAAGGTAAAATTATTGACTTAAAAAAGTACATTGGTACAAAAGGAAAAGCGATTGATTTTATTGATGAAAAATATCCAAATTACGATGCAGTAATTCCGCAAAATAATGAATACAAATTCAAAGGATTAAGCACTTATGCTTTTTACAATTTTGCTAAAAGCACTTTAGTTGTAAAGAAGATAACCGATTCATCTTTTTTCATAATTGAATTCGATATTAAAGGACAAAAGTACGGCATCAATCCAATTTTGTTTTCTGACCTTTTAGAATTTGCTTTGGCAAAAGGGTTGACATCATTTGATTTCGAAATAGACGAGTCAAAAAGCAGAGCATTGGTATTGAGATTTGAAGGTAAAAGTTTAGGTTTAATAATGCCTATTTTAGTAGATACAAACGCTCAAGCAAATGGAACAAAATCTTATACTTTTGATGCAATTGAAAATGAATTCGGTTCAAGTAAGTCTATAAGCAAGAAAAAAGTTTCAGCACCAAAAGCAATAACACCAAAAGCAGTTGTTGAAGCACCAAAAAGCATTGCCCAATTCAAAAAATTTGAAGGTGATATTGAAGATACTGAATATATTTCCCGTAGAGATATTGCTTCAATTACATTGATAAGTGGAGAGGTTTTGTCGGCTAACGATATTATTGATGGTATTTACCGAACAAAAAAGAAATTTGCAAAAGGCGGTAAAATCGGGTTCGAAGGTCTTGCAAACAAGGTAGCCAAGCGTTATGTAGGAAGAAAGGTTTCTAAAGAATACCAAGCAGAGTACGGAAAGACATACGATGCGAAGGAAGCAAAAGAAGTCGGAAACAAAGTGGCGGGAAAAGTTTACCAACAACAAGTTGCAAAGAAGAAAATAGTTCGTAAATTGCAACGCAAAACCAATTAACACTAACAACTATGGAAGACAATGTAAAATGGGAAGAGTTCGTGAAAGAACACAAAATTAAAGTTCAAGAACTACCCGAAAATGTTCAGCACAAAATTGATGTGTTTGAAGAAACATATTCAGAGTACGAATCGACTGACGATGAAGAAGAAACTTTAATCCGCGATTTAGAAGCCAAACTTATGGCTATGGATAACGGCATATTGAGTGAATTGCAGTCATTTGTTGCAAAGAAGAAGGAATCAGCACCCGCAGAAAATCCTACTCCAAAAGCGGAAGACGGAGGTCAAACACCACCCGCTCAAACACCACCACAACACCAAACATCCGACAAGCCATCTTGGGCATTTTGGATGTAAAGATAAGCGTTGATTTTCGGGGTCGTAAGTATTTCACACATACAAGCGTACCCCACTATCTTCGCCCATTGTCAGATTTCTTCTTGAATATCAGATAATGTTTTTTTTCACCCCCGTTTTTTAGCGGGGGTCTTTTTTTACAATACAACTTATGAGATATAGATTAACACTAATGGACAAGAGAGGGGAATGTATCCACTCAAAGGCATACGAGAGTCAAGACGAAGCGTTCGTAGCAATGAAGCAATTCGACTTAATAAAATTTCAAGTAACCCTTGAAAAGATTGATAATGCAAACTCTTAAATACAAATTGGACATTGAAGGGTATCCGTGTCAAAGACCGAGATTAGGCAAACACGGAGCATATAACCCCGCAAAGTACACCAAACACAAAAACGACCTTATCATACTGATGAAGTCGCTAAATATCCCTAAAAAGAACTATAAAGCGGTAAAATTGGCTTTTTACTTCCCGTACCCGAAAAGTACACCTCTAAAGAAACGCATTGATTTAGCACCGATGAACTACAAGTACGATATTGACAATCTTATCAAAAGTTTTTTTGATGCACTTCAGCAAAGCGGTATCATTACTGATGATAGAACAATTTGCGGAGTATATGCAATCAAACTTTTTAGTGTTGAAAACAAAGGTTGGATTGAGTTTGATATTGAGTAAATTTGCACAACTAACTAACTGAATGACTGAAACTTCCAAAAATTCTAATCCCAATAATGCCATTGAGTTAATTCGCGTACTCAATAATAGCATTCACTCATTGGGATTGAAAAGGGTAATTTCTTATCTCAAGTGGATAACGAAATGGAGCGGTAACGACACAAAAGATGTCGCAGACTTAATCGTATATTCCGTAACTTCAAAATATAAAGTCAGTTTTTCATCGCTTTTAGAATCCACCCGTAACGATGGAGATGAGAACGATGCTATGTGTTTGTTAGCAATACTTCTAAAGAAACACGCTTTGATGAGTCAGAGCGAGATAGCAAGAAGATTAAATCGGCACAAAAGCCAAGTGTCAAAATATATTTCTCGGATGAGCAACCTAAATACGGAACTATTCAAATTAGACCGAAAGATTTACTCCGATTATATTGAGATTAACGAAGCCATAGAGAAACTGATTCAAAACGAGCAACACGCATTATGGAACAAAAACGTGGAAGAGGGCGACCATCAAAGTCAGCCAACCAACAACCAATAAACCAAGAACCGATGTCGGAAAATACACAATCTATTGAATCTCAAATTGAAGATTCACAATTTGACTTTTTTAACCCCATTGACCAAGCGGAAGAAAAATCATTTTTCAACCCGCTTCAAGAATCAGTTACAGAAAGAGATTATTCCGCTCCGCAGATAGCGCAAGGTGATATTCCTCCATTAGAAGAACCGCAGTTTATGCGTAAAGGTTTCGACCAAATTAAAGCCGAGCAAAGTAGCGGAATAGGTTCACCACCATCTTCGGGAAGTTCAAGTTCAAGTTCAAGTTCAAGTTCAAGTTCAAGCGCATCCGCTCCGCAGATGAGTAACGACCCGATGAACAATCCAAATCCCGCTTTCAATGATTTAGAAGATAAGGAAAAGAAAAAGGCATCCGAGCAAATGGTTGATGCAGTCCTTGACACTTACGACACGCTTAAAGGTCTTTCAGCCAAACTTGGGCAGATGGATGAGAAGAAGGTTCGTAAGATGATTGACGAAGGGAAGATTGACCGAAACCGAAGAATAACGATTGACGAATACGGGAATAATGTCGGCATTATTGAGTTTGTTCAGAACTACAACGCTCAAGTAGCCCAAGCCGTAGAACCCGACCCTTCTTTCCGTAAAAGCGTTCGACCCGCAATGACACGGGTATTTATGAAGAAAGGTTGGGGAATGACCGATGAGCAATACTTGTTGTTCGCATTCGGTAAAGATTTGACACTTACGGGAGTTACGCTTATTGGAATGAAAAAAGGAATCAAAGATATTTTGACCAATCTTCAAGAAGAGCAGTCCGCAAAAGAAAACCCCGTTGCGCCACAAAGACCAACACCACCACCATCACAATCGGGCGGTTATCAAACACCACCACCACCGAATTATCCACCAATTCCCGCTCCCGTGAGCAATGATGATTTTGAAGAATACCCACAAGATGATTTGACCGATGAGGAAATAGAATACTTGGAAAGAATTGAAAACGCTCAAGCGGAAATGATTCGTAATAACAAAAGAGAAGAAGCATACGCAGAAGCAGACGAAGCGGTGGAAAAGATGAATATTGAATTTGAAAGTCCGTTAAGACAACCACCACCACCTTCATATCAAGAGCCGAAAGTAGAAGAAACATTTATCAAAGGAGGGGAAATCAAAGACGACCTTTCAATAAACCCATAAGGTAATGGAGAGAGGGATACCAAAAGTGTTGGTTGCAACACCAACATACGAAGGGAAGAATTACTGCCTACCTCAATTTATAGCAAATGTAGCAAGTTTCACTTTTCCAAAGAATTGTTATGATTTTGTGATTTTTGATAATTCACGCACACCCGACAACGCAAAATATATCAATAAAACATTCGGAGTCAAGTGTGTATGGAAGGATTATTCGGGAATGGGTGTAATCGAAAAACTCGCACAAACGCACGAAGAAATTAGACAATACGCAATAAACAATGGATATGACTTTTTGCTCCATTTGGAGAGTGATGTATTCCCGCAAGAAGATGTTATTGAGCAGTTGCTTTGGACACGAAAGGCAGTTGTTGGAGTTCCCTATCAATTGTTTGGAGGTGGTCAAAGGAGAGTTGTTACGCAAGGATGGTCAGATGTTGAATTGAAAAACGACTATTTCGTTTCTGCATTGAACATCGCATTTGTTCAGCATTGGTTTTTTGATGGTTCGGTAAAGAGATGCACTACAAATGGTATAGGATGCACTTTAATGCACACGAAAGCCATTCAGAACATACCATTCAGATTTGTAGAAGGTGATGATTCAGCACCCGATACTTGGTTTACAAGGGATTTGATTAGCCACAATATCCCTTATTTTGTTCACACGGGAATGATAGCATTCCATTGGAATATGGAAGATTGGCTTGAATACGCAAACTTAATACAATACAATAAAAATGAGTAAAGTGGTAAACTTCAACGCTCCTAAATCAATTGATGGGGTAATTGAAAAAGTAAAAGAAAACAAGCAATTATTCCTTGCGCCAAAAGCAAGAATGAAGCAGTCTATTGAGAACGATGCTCAATATTTGGTTGCTCTTGGGCATTTCATTTCTCACGCTCAAAAAGAAATGGAAAAGTTTCACAAACTTGGTAAAAATTACGAAGCATCAAAAATTCAAATTGAAATCTTTGATGCGATAGGTAAGTATCAAGCCAACGAAGGTTTAGTCAACGACAAAGCAACTCATTTCGAAAAGGTATTTTTACCAATGTATGAGAAGGAATTAGAAGAGTCGGGAAAGAATTTTGATGGTATGCTTCAACAATGTCAAGAAGCACTTTTGAATATGAAAGGTGTTGAAAACAAGATTGTTGGATTCATTCAAAAAGAAGTAGATAAATATGAAACATCTGCCGATAAACAAGATGCGGAATTCAAAAACTACACTTACAAGATTTTAAAACGCTTATGGAACAAACTCCAAGAGGAGTCACAAAAGTAAAGCCGACTATTGGTATTGGGTACACTACTTACAAGCGAGATGATTTGCTTCAAGAGTGTTTGGATAATATTCGCCTAAATACCACTTCGGATTACAAATTGTACATCGCCCGTGATACGGATGAGGATAGAAGAGGTATAGCGTTACGAAAAAACGAATGTCTTCATCACTTGCAAGATTGCGATTACATTTTCCTATTTGACGATGATTGTTACCCTATAAAAAAAGGGTGGGAAGGTTTTGTAATTCAAGCACACCTTGAGAGCGGGGAACACCACCTTGCATATATGATTGATTCTATACATTCAGCAAAAAATTATTATTTCTGCGGTAACAAAACTATCAAGTCTTTTGTTACGGGAGGGGGTGTATTTCTCTCCATAACCAAAGAGTGCCTAAAGAAAGTTGGCGGGTTTTGGGATGAATATGACTTATACGGATTTGAGCATATTGGATTTTCTTACAGAGCATTTGAAGCTAAATTAAATAGCGATTTGTTTATGTCAATCGAAGGGTTGGAAGAATATCTTTTCGCATACGATTACGAAGATAAAAACTTCCAAAGTACCATTCCGTTAGAGCAACGAATTGAAATGAGTGAAAAAGGTAAAAAGTTATTTGCTTTAGATGCGAAAGTTATATGGAAACCAATAGTTTACGAGAAGAAATAAATTTTTAAGATGTTGAAGATTTTATATAAGTTAGCGACAAGAAGTCGAAGAGAAAAGGCGATTAAAGCCATTGAAAACATTATCAATTTCAATCCCAAAGGAGAGTTTGCTATTCTGCTATCAATAGATACAGATGATGAAGCAATGAAAGACTTTCAGCACGATTCAAAAGATGTAATTATTATGCAAGGTTTGAGCAAAAATAAGATTGATGCTATCAACCGAGATATGGATAAGATTAATGCAATTTACGATTGGGATATTCTTGTCAACTTTAGTGACGATATGGAAATTACAAATTGGGAATTTCCGAATGTGTTAAGAAGCGTGTTTGATACAAATTTGGATTTTTTCCTTCACCTTCCCGATGGACATCAAAACGATAGAATACCCACAATGAGCATAATGGGTAAAGCATACTACGAAAGATTCAACTTCATTTATCATCCCTCTTATCAAAGCGTATGGTGCGATAACGAAGCAATGGAAGTAGCCAAAATGTTAGATAAGTGGATTTACTTACCACAACATCTTTTTACGCACAACCACCCCGCTCATTTCGGAATTGCTTTTGACGAACAATATGAAAAAACTGAATCGCCATTAGTGCATTCAGAAGACCAACAGAATTTTGAAAAAAGAAAAAAAATGAACTTTCCAAACACTATTGAATTATGACTACAATCGTTGAATTATTTACTTGGCTTTATCTTGTGCCAATCATTGCTTTAATTGCCTTTCATTCGTGGTTCGCTAAAGGATTTTCAGCGCAAGAAAGCGCACAATATAAAATATTGAAATTTATGCCTTTCTTGAATATTTTGTTGGTTGTGTTTCTTGGAATCGCTTGGTCAAAATATTGCGTAGAATACATTTACAACAAATTTAAAAAGCAAAAGGATGTATAGTCAAAACGGAGAGGATACAATAGCATTAGACTACTTCAATCACAGAGGAAAAATAAATGAAATAAAGACTTTGCTTGACATTGGCGCAAATGATGGTATTACATTCAGCAATAGCAAGTTACTTATCGAAAACGGATGGATAGGTACTCTTTTAGAACCAAGTCACGTTGCGTGTAAAAAATGCTATGAAAACCACTTGTTTGACAATTATACTTGCGTTTACAATTTCGGTATTGCAAATGAAACGGGAGAGCAAGATTTTCTTGAGTCGGGAAGCCACTTACCAAACGGAAGTGATATTGCCCTATTATCTTCAGTTCCAAAAAGACTGACTGAAAGATGGAGAAACGCAGTTACTTTTAAAGAGTCGAAAGCAATGTTTTACACTTTTACGGATTTCGAAAAATATTTTTTGATGGAAGATGAAAAATTCTCTTACATTACAATTGATGCAGAAGGTTACGATTGGGACATCCTAAAGCAGATTGACCTTAAAAAATATGATGTGCAAATGCTTTGTATAGAATGGAATGGAGATACGGAACTTGAATCAAAATACACACAATATTGTAATCAGTTCGGATTGAACGAATTGCATCGTAATGAAGAAAATATGATATTTGCAATATGAGAGAAGCACATTTAGGTATAGCAGTAGGTAAAAGAGGTATTGGAAAAACTTACACCACCTTAAAAGTAATCAACGACTACGTTACGGGTTTTGGCGGTACGCTGAAACCAAGACGAGTTTTGATTATGGATGTAAACGATGAATTCAGCGATATTAAAGCGATGAAATTATCTGATGTTCCATTATTCTCAATGCACCCACAAATTGAAGCAAGAAGGATTAGACCTTTCAATGTAGATAACACACCAATGACATTGAGCGATGTGTGTCAAGCGTTATATTTCATTTTAGAAAATTTCAAAGGTGGTTTGTTGCTTATTGAAGACATCAACAAATATTTGACACATCACTTTCCAAAAGATGTAGTTGGTGCAATCGTTACCAATCGCCACAAGGATTTGGACATAATTATGCACTATCAAGCCGTAGGTAAAGTGCCGACAACGGTTTGGGAGAACGCGAATTGGATTAGATTTCATAAAAACAACCAATCGGTTGAACGACATAAAAAGAAGTTTGAAGACAAATATGAAATGCTTCGAATAGCGGAGTGTTTAGTTGACTTTCAATATGAAAATGGAAATGAGCGTTTCTTTTGTTATGTAGATATTGAATGGTCGAAAATAAAAGGTAATATCACCAAAGAAATGGCTATCAAAGCAGTAGAAGATTATATGACCAATAATTATTCTCGCGTAGTTCTTCCCGAATCAAGAAGAATGACTCTGAATGGCGAAAAGGTGTATGCTACAACGGCTGAAGCAAGTATGGCTATCCAAAAAAGATTGCTAACTGACTACTTTGCAAAGTATTAAAAATTTGGTGTTGCGTTGGAGTTGCGTAAGTAGTCTTGCTTTTTCATTGGCAATCAAAAAGTTTGTTCCAATTTTGGCTTCGTGAATTCGAAATGTGGATTTCGGACACAAAGAAAATAAGTTAAATAAAAAAACATTATCAAAATGAACAAAGTAACAGACATTTTAGTAGGCGCAGTTAGCATCGCTTTAGGCGTAGCAGTAGGAACTTGGGCATACAACAAATTCATCGCTTAATTCTTAAACCCTACAAAATTATGGACTTTAAGAAAATGATATTCGATGTGGCGAAAGTTGCATTGGGATTTGCAGTAGGTATAGCCGTTTACAACAAATTTCTTGGAGGTTCTCCAATGATGGCAGTTGAAATGGATGAGTCTGCTCCCGAAGGAGAGTAATCAAAACGATAACTCACACACACAAAAAATAAATTTTAAATTTTAACAAAAATGTTCGAAAAGTATTTCAACGAAGTTCGCGAAAACGCAAGTAACGACTTCTTATCATTTGATGGCGCATTTGAATTTTCAAATGACGACTACGGGTTTACTGATTATGACAACGCTGATGGTATCGGTGGAACAATGTCTGCTCCAACTTCACAACCATACATCGTTAATGTTCAGAACACTAACACTTCAACTGCAATCAACAACGTAACAATTTTGGGTGCTTACTCAAACATTGGACAAACTGCTCCCGCTTATGGTAACACTACGGGTATCAGCATCACTATGGGTATTGCAAACATCACTTACACCGAGTTCTTATACCAATCTATGAACAAGCCGTTCTCTGTTGGTCTTACTTACTTGTCAAGTGCTACTGCCGCTCAAGTTTTAGAAACTCTTACTGTCACTCAAAAAGATGTGAATGGTAACGTAGCTTCTAAAGTGTTGACGCCTACCATTGACCCTTACCAATACCAAAACGACAAAGTGGCATTCAAATTTGAATACCGCATTGATGGTTTCACCAATATGGTAATCAGTTCAGTTTTAGCGGCAACTACATTGAAGATTTACTTCTACCCTTCTGAAACCGTTGCTACATCTCGCGCTTTAGCGGGTCGCAGAGCAGTTCAAGGATACGGAAATCCTCGTGTAACGGGACAAAACGTATTGTCTGTTCGCAACGCACGATAAGCAATCGCGTAACCAAAAACAAAAGGGGCATCGGGTTTAACCCTTTGCCCCTTTTAATTTAATTACCTATGAGAAATCAAAACAAAATTACTCTTTGCGACTATCTCGCAAACAAAGTTCCAAACAATTGTGTTGAGGTGCTAATGGATAGCGGGTATCAATTCGATAAACCTCGTTCAAAAGAAGAGTTGGCTGACCTATTGAAGCAATACATTTCAAAGGATAGAGAAAAAGCACTTAAAAAGTTAGCAGAAATCCATCCCGACAAAGAACTTTGTCAATCAATTGATAGACCCGTAATGGAAAATGACTTCAAAGGAAATGACACAATGAGAATGATGGGGCAAGACTATGCTAATCCATTCTTTTCTCAATATCACGCACAAAATATAAGAAACGGACAAATGCTAAATTTCAATGGTGGATATTCAAACGCTTGTGGATGTGGATGCGGAATGGGTTTCAACGGCTTCGGTTGCAACGGAGATTCAAGTTGCGGTTGTAACTGCAAATCAAAAAAATACAACAATGCAGATGGGAGTAGTTCAACAAACAACCTACTCTACCTTTTGTTAGGTGCGGGATTTGTGTGGTTTATGATTAACTTGGACAACAAAAGACAATACAAGTAATGAAACTCATAAAGCACAACGCAATTGAAAACTTCTCTTGCTTCACTCAATCGGAGAAAGAGGATTTAATCATTCAAGAAATGAGCAAGATGTTTTTGCTATACCCAAAAGCAACTGCCGATATTCTTGATAATTGCGGTATTGCTTATGACTCACTTAAACCACAAGATTTGTCTATGGCGGTTGAAAAGAACGGAAAGAACTTGAAAATGCTTAACCGCATTATTCGGCTTTCTTTTCTTGTTAATGAAAAAGGTGGTAAGACGATGGTCGGTCACAATAGGAATATGTCTTATCGTGATGTAATGAAGAAAGGAAAGCCATTGGTAAAAGAACACCAAGAATCAATGAAGGAAGCAACCTTACTTACCCGCGATATGATGTCGCAAGAAATGTTTAGCAAAATTTTAGGCAAAAATGTAAAAGTTTATTTGAATTTGGATGGTCAAGGGACTCCCGAAGAAGAAGCACCTAAAGAAATTGCAAAAGAAGTTGTTAAAGATAAAAAGACTTCACCATTTGTTTGGGTAGCAATTGCAGTAGCGGTTGTTGGTCTTGGTTGGTGGTATTATAAATCAAAGAAAAAATAATATGTACGATATTATTGGAAATGTTGTTGACGAGCAAAACCGCCCAATTTTAGGAGTCGTTGTTGACGATGGTTTTAAGGGAACTTCTACTAACTCAATGGGTTATTATTCCCTTAAAACAGATAAGAAAAGAATAAATTTCAGAATGATTGGGTTCAAGCAAGAATCTTTTGATTTGAGCAAGTATAGTGATGGTTCTTCGGTGAACGTGGACATTACTTTAAAACCCGACACGGAAATTACAACATACAAACCCGTAGAAATAGTTTCACCAAGAACGAAGCAGAAAAAAGGTCTTTCCAAAAATCAAATGAGAAATATTGGTTTTGCTATGATTGGTCTTGCATTAATCTTAACATCCGTGCTTGTGTACAAAGCAGTAAAAAAATAATTTATGAAAGGTAGTCAAAGCAAAAAGATAAAAGCGGTTATGAAAGGTAACTATGCAGAAATGGTTGCTGAAGAAACGAAAGGAAGGTTAAACGGAGCATTATTCGGTGCAGTTGGAGGTATCATACTCGGAACGCTACTTCGTCAAAATTCATTGGTTATTGGATTGATTGGCGGTATAATCGGATATGTTGTTTCAAATAAAAACTAAATGAAAAGCGTAAACCAAAAATATAGAGAAAGCGGGAGTGATTTGTCTTTTCGTGATTGGTTGAATAATCAAACCGAACAAGGGGAAATAAAAAAGAAAATTGAACCTCAAGAAATGCACTTCAATGCGATAGGGCAAACCACAATTGAATTGTTTGGAATCAATATTAAACATTTGCTTATCGGTGCTTTGGTAATTACGGGTGGAATTATTGTTTATAAAAAATACAAAAAATGAAGTTTTACGCAAACCTTGACGAAAAACCTTGTACTTTGATGTTTGACATTCAAACTGCTTTCCCTAAAAAGATGTATATAAAAGTCGCGGATGCGGAAAAGCCAAATACAATATTTACAAATCGCAATTGCAAAATAGATTCAAACGAAGGAATTTTTGTTCGTATGCCAATTGCTCCTAAAAGAGCAGTTATTGATATTATCAGCGAAAATGAGTTGAGCGGTGGTGAAGACAAAAACTACAAAGTTGTAGATGCTAAAAAACTTCCCCTTAAACGTAAACTTACATCCTTTAATCACGCGAATCCAACGATACAAAAGTTCGTGAAATTCGCAGAGCAATTTTCTGCTAAAGCGGGTTACATATCTGCAAAGGGTTCAATATACACTTCTGACGATGGTAAGTTTCGAATAGATTATCTTGACGACATTACCGATGAATCGGGAAAAAGCATAAAAACACCCGCTCGAATTAGTCGAAGAGAGGGTATTATAGAAGTTTCGAAAGTCAAGTTTGAGAAGTACACAATACCAATGCGAATGGCTATTTTGCTTCACGAATTTTCGCACTTTTATCTCAATACGGATATGGCGAATGAAACCGAAGCAGACTTGAATGGTCTGATAATCTATTTAGGATTGGGGTATCCGCGTATTGATGCTTACAATGTGTTCACCCAAGTGTTCAGCACTTCGGCTAACGAATTGAATGCTAACCGAATGAAAATCATTGATGATTTCATACGCAACTTTGAAGAAAAGTACATTGATATGCAATACACCTACGATGGACTTTACAAAAATTATATCTAATTTTGATTAAAACGAATTCAAATGGCTTACGATATTAACGCAGATAGTTATCCCGATTACGATGAATGGGGTTATGATGATTATTGGAGTTTAACTGATTGGCAAACTTTTTACGATAAGTTACTTCAAAAATATGGTGCTGACGAGGGTAGCCGTAGATGGTTAGATGCTTGGCATCGCCAATCTTGGGGTGCAAGTCCAAAAAATAATCGATTTGGAATAGCCGATTGGGCATTAGCAAGAAATTTGTGGGATAGTACAACTTCCAATTTTTACTTACCCGCTCAATTTGTTCCACCAACGACTCAAAATCAAGGTCAAGTAACAACTACAATAGACCCAAAAACGGGTTTGCCAATAACAACAATTGTTGGTCAACAACTTTCTGAAACAGATTTACAGAAATTCAAAGACGCAGAATCCAAGAAGAAGTTGAAAGGATGGATTATCGGAGGAGGTGTTCTTTTGGTTAGTTTGACGATAGTATATTTTGTTTTACGAGCAAAGAATAAAAACTGATGAATAAAGCAAGTATATCAAATGTTAATAACGCGATGCAAACCGCTAATCGTATTCAATCAGTTCTTGGTTGGACAATTACCGCATTAATTCTTGCGGGAGGGGGGTATTTGATTTGGCGATTTGCTATCAAACCCGCTCTTGACAAAGCTGAAACATCTAATGAACAAAGAGCAGATGTGAAAGAAGGAGAGTTAGTATTAAAAGAATACGAAAGATTAGGTTTGAGAGTTGACCCTTCAAAAAACTACAAAGGAATCGCGGATGCAATCCAAAATGCTTTAAGCGGTTCTTCTGAAAACGAGGAAGCGGTTTATGCTCAAATTAGATTAATTAATAATGATGCCGAGTGGGAAGCATTGAAAATCGCTTGGGCGGGTGTAGATGGTTCAAGACCCGTTGAAGGAACTTTTACTTCAAAAAACTACACATTAGTAGGGGCATTAATAGATTTGTTCAATCCTTTTGAGCGCAATGTTGTAAATCAGATTTTTTCAACGAAAAATATGAACACGAGAATATGAACGACAACGCAAAAAAACTTTTAACATACGGAGTAATTGGAGTAGTGGGATTTGTAACCATTATGTTCGTTGCTCGAAGATTAGGAGGTAAACCTTTCGGAATTTGGATTTATAGATAATTTTATGAGAGTACAACAACAAACAAAAAATCAAAAAGATAACTTCAACAAAAATGAAGGTGTCTTATTAAGCGACAATAAGCAAGATGAAATGATGGCTAAAGTTTTGGAATTATATCCTCAACAAACAAGCTATATGCTTATGGGCGCAGAAGGCGATAAAAAGAAAGAAGAACTGAAAAAAGAAGTTCGTAAATATTTTGATAAACTTCAAGAGGAAGACGATGCTTTCAATTTAAGTGGATGGCAAAAAATTAAAAAAGGATTAAAGAAAGGATTAAAGAAAGTAGGTAAAGTTGTTGCTCGTGCTTCTTTAGCCGTGCCAAGAGGTGCTGCACTTGGCTTAATTCGTTTGAACTTTAGAGGTGCTGCAAAAAGGTTTGATTTGTTGAATTCTAAAGGCGAAGAAAAGTTGATGAAGAAGTGGGAAGATATAGGAGGAAAAAGAGATTCTTTGAACAAAGCAATTCGTGCGGGTAAGGATAAAAAACCGACTGTTTGTGGTAAAAAATGCCGAGCAAAAGCGGGTGCAAATCCAAAATTAGAGGGCGCATACGAAAATTTTGAACCATCAGCTACAAGTTTAGTTGTTGCGGGTGGGGCAGTTCTTGGTTCTTTGATAGGCGTAGTTGGTACGGGTGTTAACAATAACAAAAACTATAAAAACACGCAAAATTTAATGAAATTAGAAGCGGAGTTGAAGGAAAAAGAGCGAGAAGCACAAAGAGAAGACGATAAAATGACACCTTCTGAAAAAAAGATTGCTGATGAAATTATTAAAGCGCAACAATCAAATAACGACCCATTAAACGCAATTGCAAATAACCCAAATTTGACTGCTGAAGAAAAAGCTGAAGCAATAAATCAACTCAAGCAACTTACAAAATCAACTATTGGAATTGACACAAGCAAAAAATTTGTACTTGTAGGTGTTTTACTCATAGCGGGATTTTTAGGATGGCAATACTATAAAAACAAACAAACAAATTAAAATTATGGCAAGTGAAGTTTTAAGTAATATATATACAACCGCCCAACCTACTTCAACGGGAATTAGTTCAACACAATCACCCGCATCTGCTCAATTTGGAGATAAGAATGATTTGAGCGGGTTGAATGCTATATTAGGCATAGGTTCTCAAGTAGCGCAAATTGGAGGTGCAATAGCGGCACAAAGACAACAAAGTGGTGCTTCAGCAAACCGACAAGCCCGAATTGCTCAATGCGGAAGAAAACCATTATTTGGAAAAAAGAAAAAAAAGAAGTACAAAAAATGCGTTGCAGAATTGAATGCAAGTCTTAATGCACCACCACCAATTGTTTACTCTCCAAGCGATGTAAATAAAAACATTGATACTAATCAAGGTGGTTCTACAATGAAATTTGTATGGATTGGATTAGGTGTATTAGCAGTCGGAACAATAGCATTTTTAGCGTTGAGAAAAAAATAAAAAAATGGGATATAAAAATCAATACAAAAATATGGGTAGGTCTAATTTGACTTTTTTGAATGCGGATGGTTCAAGAGGAACTCACAAACAAATTTTAGAAGATATTCAAAAAGAATTGGATGCTCAATTAGCAAACATTTCTTACACCGACCCGCAAGGAGATGCCAAAAGAGCATCAGCATTTGCAAATGCAGAAAACAAAATAATTCCCGAAAATCAACGCTACGAAATAGAAAAAGCTAAAAGATTAGACGATATATTCGGGAAAATTGGAAGTGCTTTGACTATTACTCAATCGGGATTGAGTAGCTTGGGTATAAGACCACCCGCAAAAAATACTTCCGCTCCGATAGGTGGGCGAGATAGTTACCAATCACCACCTAAAGATAGAACACTTTTGATTGTTGGTAGTGTGGTAGTTGCTTTGGGCATAGTGGGATTCATTATTTACAAAGTCAAAAAATAAAAAATGGACAAAAAAGGTAAAATTGCTTTTGCAGTAGCGGGAGGAGTTGCTATTTTAGTGGGCTTTTTCTACTATTTGAAAATCAACGCAGTTAAGTTGATGGATATGACTTATCGTTTCCAAAACTTCAAACTTAAAAACGCATCATTGACAAATGTAGAAGTAGAAGCAGAAGTGGTTCTAACCAATCCAAGTCAACTATCTTTTACAATTTCGGGATATGACGTTAGTGTTCAATTTCAAGGAGTTAATGTTGCGAATATCAACCGAAGCAATGCAAACATACCTATTGCTTCAAATTCAAGCGTTAAAATACCTTTCGATGTTCAATTCGACCCTCGTAAAGTTGGTTCGTCTTTACTACCGCTTTTCTTGGATGTTTTCTTAAATAAAACAAGTAATGAAAAATTACTATTGCGTTATGTGGGAACAATTAGCGCAAAATTCGGAGTGTTAGGAATTAGTAACATTCCTATTGATTACACTTACGAAATGAACTAAATTTGCTTCACTAACAAATAACTAACTAACTATGGTAGCGGAATATGTTCAAGGAATTATGCAAAAGGGTATAATGCGCTTTGCGAAAGAATTAAAAAAACCAAACGATGAGGTGCAACTTTTAATCTCTTGGAATGCTGACGAAGACAAACCAAAATTCAGAAAAATGGTCGTGGATATGCCCCATCAAGATATTACATTTAACGATGTTTTGGGTGTCAAGTTTGACATTTTGAATAGGGGAGAAATAGTTAATTCTTTCATCACTCAAACAATGCAGAATTACTCGGAAGAGTTACAATGCTATAAAGAGCAATTGTATATTGTAATTGCGCTATTTGAAGATGCTGAAGGTAATGACGAGTTGAAACTTCATTTGTTCAAGGGGAACGAAAGGATTAAAGAATTACAATTAGAACAATTACTTACTTAAAATGAGTCTAAATTACCAAGTACCATATTTATTCACCTTAAATGGTGGTAGTGCTGAAACCTTGACCATAACCAACGCGAAAAGCGTTAGCGTTATGACTACGGGAGCAAGTACATCAATTCAAAATAGCGCAACTCAAATCATTTCGTTACCCGATGGTGCAACGATAGAAATGAATGCCGATTCGGGAAATACTTTGTCTGACATTGTTATATCACCCGAAGTAGCGGGTATTGCGTATGTAGTTATGATTGGTGGTCTTGGAGTTATTACGACTCCTTAAAAATATAGTACAATGGCAATAGTAAGGATTTATAATAACACTTGTAATGGTGGTGGTGGTTGCGTTTGCGTTTCACCAATTATGGTTTTAGGTCTTGGAGCAACATCTACGGAACGATGCGGAGCGTTTAACTCGGCTTCGGGTGGTTATTCAATGACTTGGGGATGTTGTTCAACTGCAAGTGGCGGTTCTTCCACCGCATTTGGATACCAAACAACCGCAAGTGGTGATTTTTCCACCGCATCGGGAAAAACTACAACCGCAAGTGGTAAATATTCTACCGCATCGGGAAATAATACGATTGCAAGTTGTGACTATTCTACTGCATCGGGATACCTCACAACTGCAAGTGGCTACTATTCTACCGCATCGGGAAGGCAAACAACGGCAAGTGGTCGTAATTCTTCAGCTTCGGGAAGAGATACAACCGCAAGTGCTTGTTATTCCACCGCATCGGGAAATACTGTTTGTGCAATTGAAATTTTTTCCACCGCATCGGGGTATCGTACAACCGCGAGTGGTTATTATTCCACCGCATCGGGAAAAAATACATTGGCAAGTGGTTTTCATTCCACCGCATCGGGAGAACAGACAACCGCAAGTGGTCTTAATTCTTCAGCTTCGGGAAAACAGACAACCGCAAGTGGTTATTTTTCCACCGCATCGGGATATTCTACAACTGCAAGTAATTATTATTCTACCGCATCGGGAAAAATCACAACTGCAAGTGGTTGTTATTCCACCGCATCGGGAAAATGCACAACTGCGAGTGAAAGATTTTCAACCGCATCGGGATTTTATACAACCGCAAGTGGTCTATATTCTACCGCATCGGGATATAATGGTTGTGCAATTGCCATTTATTCCACCGCATCGGGTTATAGGACAACCGCAAGTGGTATTTATTCTACTTCATCGGGAAGATGCACAACTGCAAGTAGTTATCATTCTACCGCATCGGGATATTATACAATTTCAAGTGGTTGTCATTCCATCGCAATGGGAAGATGCACAACTGCAAGTGGTAATTTTTCCACCGCATCGGGATATGACACAACTGCAAGTGGATTATATAGTTTCGTTTACGGGGCAACAAGTTGCGACAACGGAAATAACTTTGCTTATATATTTGGAGAAAGTCTAATAGCAGATAGAGTAAATACTTTATTCGTAAATAACATCTCGATTAAATCAATACCAACATCAAGTGCGGGATTACCTTCGGGTTCAGTATGGAAAAACGGAAATGTATTAAACATCGTTTAAAAATCAGATTATGGCTGAAGTAAAAATTTATGGTATAGGTTCGGGTGGTAGTGTAGGTACTTGCCCTATTATGGTTATAGGAACGGGAGCATTTTCTACCCAAAGATGTGGGGCTTTTAACTCTGCTTCGGGTGATTATTCAATGGCTTGGGGAAAATGTGCTACCCCAAGTGGTGATTATTCCACCGCATCGGGATATTGTACAACTGCAAGTTGTGACCATTCCACCGCATCGGGAATATGCACAACCGCAAGTGGTTACCAATCCACCGCATCGGGAATATGCACAACCGCAAGTGGTGATTTTTCCACCGCATCGGGATTAAGCACAACCGCAAGTAGTTACTATTCCACCGCATCGGGAGTGCGAACAACCGCAAGTTGTAACTATTCCACCGCATCGGGAAGAGATACAATTTCAAGTGGTATATATTCCACCGCATCGGGATATTGTACAACCGCAAGTTGTGACCATTCCACCGCATCGGGAGCGCAAACAACTGCAAGTGGTTACTATTCCACCGCATCGGGAGTGCGAACAACCGCAAGTGGTAATTATTCCATCGCATCGGGAACTAACACAACCGCAAGTAGTAGTTTTTCCATATCGAGAGGTCTTTTTGCTTGTGCTTCTCAAGTGGGTCAAAGGTCGTGGGCAAATGGCTCATTTAGCAATCTCGCTCCCGATGCTCAACAAGTGCAATATTTACTTCGTAATATAACAACATCCGCGAGTACACCGCTTTACCTTTATATGGATGGTATATCAGAAGAAATCAGTATTAAACTGAATTCTGTAATGATGCTTAACATTAACACGGTAGGTATTGAAACCGATGGCGCACCCGTTGGCTCATCACAAAATTATGTAGTTGTAAAAAATGTAGCGGGAACAACAACCATAATTCATCAAAACGTAATAGCATCTCATTTTGGAGCGGTTGGATTAGCAATAACAATTTCTGCTAATGATACAACAGATACTCTTCGTATTCAAGTTACGGGAACAAACAATGCAATGCGTTGGGTGAGTTATGTGAATGCGGTAGAAGTGCTTTACGCAACCTAATCTAACCTTGCTCAAACTGATTATTGGTAAAAAGATTTTTCAAGTCTTCCCAAATGCGGTAATCTACATTAAGCATCCATTTCTTTTCACCTTTGCGGATTTGTTCTCGAATTTCGGTAGCAGAAATAGCACTTGTGCTTTGAGAAACCTTTATCTCGTTGACTTCGTATCCTACACCTCTTCCGTAGTTCACCGAAGCAATATCGGGTATGATAATGACCTTAACGAGCGGTTCGTCAGCATAAACCTTTTCCCACAAACCCTTCACTTGCTCGGCAGTTAAAGGGTTCTTTTCATCCGTTGGTGTGTCGCGGATAGCGATAAGAACGGGAAGTCCTTTATCAAGATAAGTAGAAAAAATCTCTTGATGTCCAACGTGCGGACTTTGGTATCTACCAATAAAAAGATTGTACATAGTTAAACGATTACGATTGTGACTTCACCATTTGCTTTTACTTCACGCAATACCCCTTTGTACTTTTCAGCGCGGATGTGCCATTTTGTGGCTTCAGTTCCATCGGGAAGGGTGATAATATCTTTCGAAGTATTTGTTTCACACTTGAAAGAAACATTACAAGCCGTATGTTCAACTCCATTGACTAAAACTCTCCAACGCTCCAAGTCACTTGAAGCATCGTGATTAAAACGAACTAATACCATATTTAATTGATTTAATTGATTACAAATTAAAGCGAAAGTCTAACCATTCATTTATGATTTTTGTCGCACTTTCTTGAACACTTTCATTTCTCGTATCAATGCACAAATCTTCATTATGTGGCTCTTCATAAGGAAGGTCAAACCCAACCATATTTTTGATTTCGCCATTCAAGTATTTCTTGTACAAACCTTTTGTATCTCGCTTAACCAATGTGTGAATATCGCATCTTACATAGGTCAAAAAAAATTTGTCTTTACCAATTACAGATTGAGCAATTTTTCTTTGCTCTTCAGTAGGTGACATTATACAAGCCATCACATCAATCCCATTGTCATTCAGAATTTTGCAGATATGCGAAGCGCGAAAAACATTTTCGTTCCTATCCTTATCAGAAAATCCAAGATTCGAATTTATACCTTTGCGAAGTTCATCACCATCAATAATTACAAGGTTTCCCATAGCTTCCCTTGATTTAATTTCTTCCGCAATAGTAGTCTTACCCGAACCACTCAATCCCGTGAGCCAAATCGTTGTTCCCTTCTTCATATCAATAGTATTTGAAAGCATCGTAAAACCATTGGTAATTGGCTTTAATTCCATTGAACAAAGAACTACCTAAAATCTCGCTTGAATCCTTTTTTAAAGGTTGTATGTTCGATTTGATTTGATGGTCGCCATAAATACCAAAATCACCTATTCGGTCATTCTCAATAGTTACTTGTTGTACATTGGTGTAATCCATTTCATAATATTCTTCACCAAGATATGCGTAAACACCACGCATAACCTTTTCGGGATTAGCAGAGAAATCTTCTGCACGAACAACGTGCATTTTCTCAATCATTTTGGTTTGATAAGCGTTATATAAACGCTTCAAAGCAATACCAAGTGGAGCATCATTTAAAAAATGATTTACTCGTTGGTCAATAGTGATGAAGTCTTGTTGTTGTGGATTATCGCGTTGGTCAAGAATTTCGGGATTTTCTCTCCATTTCTTTTCAAGCGAGGTAACTACACTACGAAGGTCGCGCACCATAATGATAATTTTCGCATCGGGAATCAATTTCCATAAAAATTCAGCGTAGTAAACCCACCCGCGAGATTTATCCAAATATATTTCCTTTTCAGTAATGCTTTTTGCATAGCCATCTATACCCGCTCGGCAAAATTCAAGAAACGACTCAAGCATAATATCTTCAGTCAAGGATGCTTTTACTTCGGGAGTGTTTGAATAGTTTGCTCTTGCACCATATAAATATTCCAAGAGAGGGGATGTTTCACCACCCCCTATTCTCGGATTATTTGCAAGGACATTACACATTAAAGTGGTCATTGCACGGGGCAACCCACTTACAAAGATTGTCTTTTTCAAAATAGTTGTTTGTTAGTCAGTTAGTCAGTCGGTCAATTAAACACTCGGAGTAGCGGGAGTTGCACTTGCTTTTAGCGTTGCAAATTCAGCAATTAAAGCGTTCAATTTGGTTTCATTCAAGTCTTTTAACTTGCAAGAGAATGAGTTTTCTTTAGCTTTCCCCATATAACGGCAGTCAGCAGAAAAGAAAATGTTGATAGCGTGATAGTCACCATCTGTTTTGTCTGCGGGTTTCTTTGACTTAATGTCGGTAATAACCGCTTGAAGTTTGGTGAAAGAATTTATACTTGCTTTGAAGTTAAGGTCTTTACCAATAATTTGCGCTTCTCCATAAGCGAAAATGTGAATAGTTGAAAATTCAGTAATCATTTTTTTAATATTAAAATTGTACGCTAAATTACAAAAAAATTATGCTTGACTTCTAATTGAGCTTACAATCTCTTCAACACTAAATAATACCGCATCTTCTTTAAATGGACATTGAGGAATTTGCCCCGAAATGTCGTAAGGTTCAAGAAGTGAATAGTCAAGTGAATTTAACTCCTCTACTGCATCAGTAACGATATTATCGTGTAGTGAATAACCTAACACTTGTGGGTTATTTTTTACCCAACAAATAGTGGCTTTTTTGCCCAATGCGTTTGATGCGTGTTGCGATACAGAATCATTGAATAATCGGTATTTGCTCTCGCGAATAAGAACGAATAACTCGCGAAGACTGCCTTTAAATTGCTCTACATCTTTCATTGGTAATTGTTCATCTCTTCGTATGTGCATAAGACGAACTTCACCTCTAAATTCTTCCGCTACTTGTTGTGCAACTCCAATCGGAATATCCCGCATCCAAGAATATTTATTGTTAGCATCTGCACCGCCATTGGTTTGAATTAAAAAGATTGGTTCGTTTTTCACAATATTGTTTTTCACAAATTCCACTTCGCGCTTGTTGAAAAACAATTCGGGTTGTTCTCCGTTATATTCAATTTTATATAATTTACACCAAGTATAAATCAAATGTTCCTTTTTCAAAATATACTCCTCCGTTTGGTAAGGGTCTAAAGAAAAAACCTTGACATTTTTCTTTCCTTTGATATAATTTTCGTAAAAATATGGAGAGTTTTGGAAGTTATAACTGCGGTAAATGTAAGGATTGTACATCCAAACATCTTTCCAAGCGGTAAGCACCACGATATTCATATCGGGGTACTGCGCTTTTATAGCTTTGACAACGGCAGTAGCCATTATGTTTTTTCCCGCTCCTCCGCTAATAGAGAAAATGATGAAATTGTCAGACGCAAATGACTTACCTCCCGTGTTTGAATCTTCTAAAATTTCCATTTTTTGTGATAGTTAGTATTTTTAGTTGCGGGTGAGGGACTCGAACCCCCGACCTCGTGGTTATGAGCCACGCGAGATACCACTTCTTCCAACCCGCGATGCAAATATATATAAACAAGTTGCGTAAATCCAATAAGTTGCATAAGAGGATGATTTGACTTATCAAAAAGTGTTTATTTTTGAATATGGCTACATACTCAAGAACAATGAGCGTAAGAAGAAAAGAAGACAACGAATTATCGCTATTACATAGCGAAATAAAGACGTTATCTACAAAAGTAGATAGAGTTTTACGAACACTTATCGGTGACGAAGAAATGGCGCAAGAAGGGTTAGTTAAAAAAGTCGAAAAACACGAAGAATATATCCAAAGTCAAAAACTACTTATGGCTAAAGTTTCGGGCATTGCTATTGGGAGCGGTGTTTTAAGCAATTGGCTTTTTGAATGGATTTCTAAACTCATTTAAACGTGGGAAGAAATCTCGCATTACCCAATAGTTTTTTTCTTCAGTTCACTAACAATAGTTCAAGTGAACAAACCTTTAATCTATTCAATCTTGGTGGTTCGGTTCAAACACAAATTACAAGTCAAAAGAACCTTTCAAGTATTAATAACTATAACATTTCCGCATTTATTGACAATAGTGGAACTCTTTTAGCAGACACTACATTTGAAGTTCTTGACTCATCATTTGTAACACTTGCAACAACATCACTCCTTACGGGACAAAACATTTCTTTAGTTGCTTCGGGATTAAATCCAATTACGGGAACAAATGGTTTAACGGGCAATTTTCAATTAGCACAACTTCAATCGCCAAATCAAACATCAGTAAATATATCAGTAGGAAGCGCAAACGCGGGTAATTTTAGATTATTTCAAACATCTGCACCTTTTGCCACGCAAATAACTACATTTCAACAAAATATCACATCATTTGTAACTGCAAATCCGCTTGTTTCATTAGGCGGAACAATACCATACCAAGAGATTGAAAACTCCGAAACGGGAAATGCCTACAAAATAATGGGGATGGATGTTTATAGCAACAAGTCAAGTCAACTTTTGCAAGAGATTCAATATGGAATGAGAGATTCAAATGGTAATCGTTATATATTGGGTGTTACACCCACAATTGACCCTTATCAAGCGAGTAGAGCGAGTCTTCAGAGCGTGGATAGTCAAGGTTTCACAATAGACTCTGAAACGCTCTTCTCATACAACGTAGAAAGTTTTACCTTTGTAAGACTAACATTCAACTACGTTCGCGCTCAATTGAGTGTGATAAAGGAATTTGACCAAGCGTTTGTTCAACAACTGACGATGGAATCAGATAAACTTAAACGTATTTTGAATTTAGAAGATTCAGAAAGATATATATTATTCCAATAAAAAATGACACAAGAACAATTTCAAGTAGAAAGACTCAAGCAAGTAATGACCGCGAAAGGTTATGGATTCTTTGAGCAAGGACATTACAACCTCAACATTATCGGCATTCGTTCGAACAATGTTAAAGCGGGTAGTTATGACGATTTTATCACTTGTACTTTTAAAGACAAGAGTGATAATTGGGTATGCAAACATTGGAAGGCAACAACCGATGCGGGAACACATTGGTTAAAGAACCCAATGAATACAAAGGGAACTGCTTTGCTTGTTCCTAATCAATATAAGAAAACTTGGGAAATCGGTTTGCATCAAGGGAAATATCGTGCGTTGCGCCAATGCGCTCCCGTAAAAGTTTTCCGAGATAGCAATAAAGATTTAATTCAAGATTATAATGTCGCTTCGATTGAAGAGGGTATTTTTGGTATTAACATACACCGAAGCAACCCCGCTCAAGCATCAGTATTGAATGAAAAATGGAGTGCGGGATGTCAAGTGTTTTCTTCACCAAAAGATTTTGATGAATTTATGGCTATTGTTGACGAAGCAAGTCGCTTGTGGGGAAACAAATTTACCTATACTCTTTTAACAGAAGCAGATTTTAATGGCTTATAAAATCCGTACATATAGCAAACTTCAAGCGAAAAAACTTGGTGTGGAAATAAAACCAAGCACCAATAAAAAAAAGAAGGTAGATGTTTATAACAAAGCGGGGAAGAAGTTGGCTTCTATCGGTGCTTTGGGTATGAACGACTACCCAACTTATATGGAATTGGAAAAGAAAAAGAAGGTTGAAAAAGGAACTGCTGAAAAGCGCAGACGACTATATAAAAACCGACACGAAAACGATAGAAAAAAAGTAGGAACAAACGGCTATTTTGCTGATAAAATTTTATGGTGATGAAAACAAATACACCCCCGCAAATATTACAAAATTGGGCAAATAGCATATCGCTTCGCAACCCAAAAATAATGACCGACTTCTATACTGATTCTTCGGTATTACTTGCTACTTATTCACCATTTCTATTTGGTAAAAAAGACATTGAAAATTATTTCGTTGATTTCCTTAACAAGAAAGATTTGAATTGTAAAATAATAGAAAATTACAATCAAATAAATAGATATTCGAAAGTAATTATTTCAAGCGGTTTTTACATATTTTCATTCCTTAACGAGAACAATCAAAATGTAAATGTGGATGCGCGATATAGTTATGTTTTTTACGACAATAAAATTATCAACCACCACTCAAGCGAAACACCAAAAATATGATGACACCACTCTCAAGTATGCAAGTTTCAAATATCGCTTCAATGGCTTCTCCAAGTCCAATAAATACAAGCGCAAAAACACTTTCTGACGATAAAAAACAAGAGCGTTTAGAACTAATTACTTATGTTAAAGCTCATTTTGACCTCATTGCAGTCACATTGCTTGTGGCTTATTTGGGATATTCGCTATATCAGATGAAAAAAATGACAAAATAATAATTACGCAACAAATAAGAAACTATGTCGCAAATATTTGATTTTTTAAAAAAGATGGTAAGCACTTCATCAGAAGTGTCACACAAAAGAGTAATTGTAATTGTTTTTGCAATAGCAATTATTGCTTTCTGCTTTATAGCAACATACACAACTCATATCATTCCCGAATTTATGTTTGATGCTTTATGTTTAGTTGTAGGTGGCGGAATGGGTTTAAGCGTGTTGGATAAGGTGAAGTCACTAAAACCAAAAGAAGAAGTCGTAACACCCCCTCAACCGCAAGTAACTGCATCTCAAGAATCCGTTGCTGAAGTGCAAGAGGAGAATGTTTAGTCGGCAATAAATTATGGCGCAATTACAAGACTTCATACCTCTTTTCTTAAATGGGGGATGGATAGTACCTATGATTGGGGCTGCGGGAATGTTGGCTCGTCTTGTTACAAGCAAAAATTCTGAAGATAAAAGCGCAACTCAAGTAATAAGTAATATGGTAGCGTCAATGGTAGCGTCTATCATTGCTTGGTTTATTTTAGAGCAGTTTGAAATAGGGGCTATGTACAAAGCAATAGCATATGGTTTGGTTGGATTAAATTCACCCGAAATTCTATCGGGTATTGTCAAATTATCTACAAAGTTTGCGGAGAATCCAAGTGAGTTCATATCAAACATAAGAAATGGAAAATTGAGTAATATTCCTATAAAAAGAACAATAAATAAAACTAAACCCAAAAAGTAGTAATGAAGCAGTCAACATTGATGGTCATCTTAACAAGCATTATCATAGCCATTGGGTGTTTTGGTAAGTATGTAGAAAGTAATATTACTGCATCTGCTACAACTATTCTTGAAGATAGATTGAAACCCGCTCCAATGCTATCTCATACATTTGACTATTACGGCACAACGATACAAGATGTACTTACCGCAAAGTCAAGTAATATCAAAACTATTCAAGCCCATTATGATGAAATTATGGATGCTAAAGTAGAGAGAGATACTTTATGGACAAATTACAAATCAACATATCTTGTAGATAGTGAATCAAAGATGGTAGCCAAAGTTGACCAAGAAATGGAAGAGTTGGATGACTTGATAAAAGAAATACTCACGACATCAGATACCATTCGCGCTAAACAAATTATCCATTCAGACGACTTTGACGAAAAGATTACCACAACTCTCAATGACATCAATTGGCTTTTAGACCTTCAAACTGAAATAGGTCAAGAAGAAACAATTAAGATGTTGGGTTTGCTAAAGAAATTTTCTACATTTATGATTGGTGCAATAGCATTAGCGTTTGTTATGTTAGGTTCAATACTATTTCAAAAGTTAAAAAAAGAACCCGAACCTATAAAAGTTGTAAAAAGAACTCCAACGAAAAGAAAACCCGTTGTTAAAAATCCAAGAAGAAAATGAGAGCATTACTACTAACGCTGATAACTTTCTTGTGTATCAATGGTAACGCACAAGACAATAAGAATTACTTATTTATAGGTACGGGAGCGTTTTTTAACACCCCTCTTCAAGAATGGGAACAACTGCTTGGTGCAAATATTGAGTATGGTAGGTACTTGAAGTCGGGAATTTCTTTAGGGGTAAACTTTGGATATTGGTCTTTGCTTAAAAACTATCAATACAATGGGGTTAAATTAACCTATCCATTGTTTGAAAGAGATGCTTACTCATTTACATTGAGTGGGGGGGCAAACTACTTTTACAAATTTAAAGACGTGCTATTTGAATATGATTTGAACACCAATATATTTTTGAAAAATGATTATGCTTTAGGTCTATCTTACTGCTTTCAAAGCGGTTTAGGATATGAAAGAGCGCAAAGTTTCAATATTGGTATAAGCAAAGATTTTTAAAGCATAAAAAATGGCTAAAAACATCAAGAGGTTAGCACAAACACCAAGTCCTAAAAAGGAACGAATCTACGGGTCGGAAAAGAATCGTAGTGGCTCTTCTGCTACTGCAAAAAAAGCATCGTCTATTAAGTTTTCAGAAACTTTGACCAAATCAATTCAAAATAAGGTCACAGACTACAACTCAAAAAATCAAGGAAACAAAATATCTTTGGCGGTTGCTAAAGCGGTAGTACGCAGAGGATTGGGTGCATATAGCAGTTCACATAGACCAACCATTTCGGGTGGCGTACCTAACTCGCGTACTGCTTGGGGATTGGCTCGTTTGTCGGCATTTATGCGTAAAAAAAGCGGTAGCCAAGATGCAAATGGTTCAGTTTCAAAGAGATTGATTCGTAAAACCTATGTACAAGACGATGATTTAATGTAAATTTGCAAGAGTGAGAAAAGATTTAAGAAATATCATTAATGCCTTAAAAGACAAGGGGTATGTAATTTACGACAAACCTTTTCAATTGAATATTGTCGGTGTACGCAATGAAGAGAGTCAGCCAAACAAGTTTGACGACCAACTTTACGTTTTTTATAAAGACGAGAATTGGAATTGGGTTTTGAAAGAATATCCAATCACAACTGATACGGGAACTTATTGGCTTTTAAATCCGATGAGTAGTCTTGGTACTGCTATGCTTAAAGAAGGTCAGTATGTAGATGCTTACAAGCAAGGACTTCATAAAGGTCAATACACGGCATTAGTTCAAAACAAACCCGTAACCACTTATCGCGACTACGACAGAAACGCAGTATTTGATTTTGGGCAGAAAGAAACTACGGGCAATTACGGCATCAACATTCACAAAGCGGGTTCGGACTCACAAGATGTTAATAAGTGGAGTGCGGGATGTCAAGTTTTCCAAAAAAGCGAAGATTTTCAAGAGTTTATGCAGTTAACCGATAAGCATAAAGCGAGTTTCGGAAACAATTTTACTTATACCCTTCTTGACGAACGAGCAATAGCAAGAAAAGGTCGAAGGTTTCTCTTATATGGAGGGATGAGTGCAAGTGTTGTTGCAATTGGTATATCTTTGTATTTCATCATCAAAAACAAAATAAATAAATAAGTTATGTTTGACATCAAAAACCCCGACACCTTTTTAGGAGGTCAGAATGTTCACAATCTCATTATCATTGGTTTAGGTATCACTTCAGTAGTGTTGCTTAACAAACTTTTGAAGAAATAAGATTATCCGCATTCATCGCGTAAATTTACCCTATCACATAGGGTATTTTTTTTGTGTATGAATTTGAAGAAAACGATAAATAGACTTGTAATACTATCATTGATAGTTACTTGCGTTGCTTTATTTTTCCGTTCGTGCAAACAAGAACACGACTATTCTTCTGCGGTAGAGGACTTGCTTCGCGATAAACAAGGTATTGAAAAACTTGTTGATGAACAAGGCAGAGAATCAACTTATCTTCGAGCAACAATACTTACCAAAGACAAAGCGATTCAGAAGCAACTGAAAGAGATTTCGCAACTTAAAACGCTTGATACAAAAATCAAAATAGTAAATCATACGCAAATTGACACCTTATTGTTAGAACTGCACGATACTACATTGATAACATCAACTGATACTATCAAATATCAGAAATTTAGCCATTCAGAGAAGTGGTTTTCGATAAATGGAAAGGTTCAAGAAAAGCAATTGATAATTGACTCGTTAAATATTAAGAATCAATATACTATTGAGGTGGGTGATGAAAAAGTAGGTTTATTCAAAAAAGAAAAAAGAATTTATGTCCGTAACGAAAACCCGCACACATCAACCGATGATTTGAATTTTTTTATACTCAAAGATGATAGAAAATGGTATCAAAAAGATGCGTGGAAAATTATTGGTACTGCGGTAATTACAACATTTTTAGTACGCAACATTTAAGAAACTTATGGCGAGTCAAAAATCTTTAGACACACTCTACAATTATATTCAAACAAAAAGGTCAAATGGACATTCTTATTTGGGTTATCCCGTTTACGATACAAGTAGAAATGACCTAAAAAAATTAGGTCAGATAGCAGATAAATATGGTTTTCCCGTTGAATGGTTGGCAAATTTAATTAATCACGAATCTGCGGGTACTTGGAATCCCGCTATTCGAAATAGCATAGGTGCTACGGGTTTAATTCAGTTCTTACCATCTACCGCATCAAATTATGGAGTAAATCCAACTCAATTGGCTCAAATGAGCTTTAGTCAGCAGTTAGATTATGTGGACAAATATTTAGAGCGAAATCTGAAAAGGGTATTGGATGAAAAAGGCAAAGTGCCAAATACATTCAATCAAACGGATTTGTTTATGACTATTTTCTATCCCGTAGCAGTTGGAAATCCAAATTATTCATTTCCGCCTAATGTTCAAAACGCAAATGGCGGTATTCGTACCCCAACTGAATATACTATAAAAGCATTAAGAAATCCACCCTTTCCTTTAGAAAGTTACCCAAGCAGTTACAAAGATTTTTTGCAAAGGTTTGGAAATATTTCGGGCGATGGTTTCTTAAATCCTAACCGCAAATGGTGGGTAGTGCCAACTATCGTGGTTACTTTTGGTGTAATAACAACTATGATTGTTTATTTATATAAAAAGAGAAAAAATGGCTGATAAGGGAAATAGTAATTGGTTATGGTGGTCAATCGGAAGTATTGCTACTCTCGGTTTAGGTTTGGGCATTTATTATTTTGTAAAAAGTAAAAGAGAAACAGAAATCGAAAACAAGCAAAATGATGTCATTAGCCAACCTTTACCCGCTTCAACTCCTTCAGTCGCTCCAACTCCTTCACCCGCTCCTATTGCAGAAACAATAACTCTAAAATCTACACCTTTTACATCAATTGAGCAAAGCAACGCTTTTCGTAAATGGGTAAATGAAAAAGACCCCGCATTTGCACAACAGATAGATTTAGACGCTTCGGTTAATAGTGTTTCTTCAATGAATAATAGCACTATTCAAAAAGCGTGGGGTAAATATAGCAATCAGTATTATACTGAAAATTCCGAAAGTTTAGGTTTTTTAATGCAATCCTTCACGGGCGCAAATCCAATTCAAGGTGGTGTTATTTGGAAATCAGTTGATGCTACTCCAAGAGGAGAAGTGTTTATGTACACCGATGGTAAAATAACTGCTAATGCGGTGAACGCTCAAGGTCAAAAAACTAAATTTGTTCAAGGTGGTTGGTACAAAAATGGATTTACATATCATATAATGATTGGAGGTGCGAATTACGATGTGCTAAATCTAAATTTGAAAAATGTTTTTTGGAGTATTTTGAAAAAAGCAGAAATTTATAATGATTCAACCAATAGTTATTTGGCATTTAACTCAAATGTAGGAATGACCAATTTTGGTTTAGTTACGGATGGAACACTTAATCAAGACGAAGTGCTATAATGAACAAGAGTAACGCATTTGGTAAAAAAGAAATCTTTCAGTTTGGATTACTGATTGGTTTTTTCTTTTTAGGTTACTATATGTGGGAATCTCGAAACATTCTTGCAGTTAAACGCGCTTTGAATAAAATGCCCGATAACCTTCAAACAATATTCAAAACACTTAAAGAAAAAGGTTACAATCCCGAAACATCACCTACTTCATTTTCGGGATATTTTATCAAGTTTGTTTCGGGCGATGTAAGTGTAATTATAAATTCAAACGAAACTATAACTTTTGCTTACGATGTCAATGAGCCACCCTATGTTGCTGAATATAAAGATGGGGTTCTAATTGGTCAAAATGGAATTATCGAAGATAACGATATAGTTAGTGCAATTTTACAAGTAATAGAAAACAAAGACTACGAATGAAAAACAAAGGATTAATAATTGGCGGTGGTATTGCTATTGTCGCTTTAGGCGCATTTTTATGGATGCGTAAGAAAAAACAAATGGCTGAAGAACAAGCTACATCAGAAGAAGGCAAATCAAATGACGAAACTTCTGAAACAACTTCTAAATCGGATAAAATTATCGAAACGACTGAAACTACACCATCGGGTGAAACTACATCAACGAGTAAAGTGGGTGTAAAACCACCTTTTCAAATGGGTGTAAGACCACCTTTTCAACCCACAATGAGAAAAGATGGAGTCGGAAAAGGTACGGCTGATTATATAAAAGTTCCTCTTTCAAAAGAAATAAAAAATATTGGAGATTTAATAGATACACCGCTTGGACTTGAAATATCTATTGAATTGCTCTCAAATAATCAAAAATTTAATATTAACAAAGCCATCAACAAATTAAATAGTGGAGAAAGAAAAATACTTAATTACATTGCGTTAGTGGATTCTGCTAAAAGAAAAAGTACCGAATTCCAAAATTCATTATCGTCAATTTTCGGTTCTTCTGCAACTCCATTGATTGATAGCGTTAATACTAAAATATTAAATAGCGTAAACGATACTACACCAATACCAAATCTTCAAGACTGCATTAGAAAAGCAGTAGCATCGGGAATAACACCCTTGCAAGTTACCAAATTCAAAGCGTATTTAGAAACTTGTATGAAGGGGCTTAATTTTAATGGAAGTTATTCGTTCAACGCAAGTGGATTTGATACAGATAATGAAGATTTTGCATTTAATGGACACACATTCTAATGGAACAAAAACTTATCACAACGGGAACAATCGTAAGATTAGTCGTATTAGCGGGAGTAATAGCAATAATTATATATCAAGAAAAAAAGAAAAAACAAAATGGATAAAAAATACATTTATTGGGGTTTAGGTCTTGTCGCGGTAGGCGGTTTGGCTTATTATTTTTTTGCGGGTAAATCAAGTGGTTTGAAATCTCTTATAGGTAATAAACCCGCTTCAAACCCACCATCAACCGCTTCAAGTACACCATCAACTGATGCTGAAAATTCTGCTGAATCAACACCAATAACTGCTGCCGAAGATTTAGATGAAACTTTAGGTTCAAAAAGAGTAAGTGCGGGTGGTTCAAAAAGAGAAATTCGCAGAAATTGCCGAAAAGAAGCAAGAGCAAGAGGTCTTAAAGGTAAAGCAAAAAGAAAATGGAGAAGAAAATGTCGCAGAGAAGGTGGATATGATGATAATGCTGACTTTTTAGGCATAAGTGGCACTTCGGGTTTTGGATGTACAACTTCTGATGGATACGTTGGAAGATTTGTAAATGTACCGCAAGGAACTTCACCCGAAACTTATGTAAGAACTTGCGTGTCAAGAGGATTTAGAGATAGAAGTTTTTTAGGCGCAAGTGGAACTTCGGGTTTTGGATGTACAACCAATAACGGAATGGTTGGTCGTTGGGTAATGTTACCGCAAGGCACTTCACCCGAAACTTATGTAAGAACTTGCGTGTCAAGAGGATTTAGAGATAGAGTATAAAAATTATGGAAGGAAATACATTAGCACCAATTGCAGAAGGAGGTCAAACTGCTCAAGATAATTCTTGGATAGCACTTACTTTAGGTGCTATTGGTATTTACTTGCTTTTTAGAAATAAAAAGAAAAAAATATCTAAATCGGATTCAAAAAACAATAAAATTGACTCGTATTCAAAATTCAAAGAAACTCCAATGGGTTCAAACATTGATGCTCAATTGAAAGATGAAGGAATTGAATTGAGTGCAAGTCAAATTGAAAAACTTGATAAGTGTTTGCAAGGGTTTTCAGAAGAAGAATATAAAATCATTGAAAAAGCAAGTCAGTTTGTTAAAAAAGAGGACTTGTATAAAGCAATGGACAAAGATGAAATGAAAGCATTTTATCCCGTTAGAAGGAAAATTATGAATTGCATTGACGATGTTATGAACGCTTAAAAGAAAAAAATGGCTAACGAGTATTTTAACAAAATGAACAAGGCGAGAAAAGATGGAGAAAAATCTTTTATGTACAATGGTAAAACGTATGTATCGTCAAAGACCAAAACGGGTATGGTAATTTTTAAAGCAAAAAAATAAAAAAAAATGAAATTAGATAAAATGACATTAATGCTTTTTGGCGGTGGCTTGTTAGCGGGATATTTAATCTGCAAGTTTATGAGCAAATCAACTGCTCCAATTGCACCACCTTTAGCACAGACGCAAGAACAAAAGTAAAAAAATAATAAATGAAAATTGATTCAAAAAAAATATTGACCATCGGTGCGGGAGCAGTCGTTGGTTATTTGCTTTTCTGCAAATTTATGAAAAGAGCAGATGCAAAATCTTTAGAAGAAGGTGTTATGCAAGAAGAAGCACCAACTGAAGAAGGTGGAATTGGCGGTGGTGGTGGCGGTGGAATTTTTGGTGGTGGTGGCGGTAGTGTGCCGTTACCTCCCGTAGCAAATATTCCCGTATTAACTCCTATCCCAACTCAAGGGTATGTTGTTGTTGGGCAAGGTGGGATACTTTCACCCCTATCGGGATTAAATCCAAATAACCCATCTCAAGCGACTGTTCCAATTTCAAATGTTGCACCACAAAGAGAAACACCCGCTCCAACACCCGCTCCAACTTCATCATCTAATATTGTTGCAAATACATCTCCAATAATTCTTCAAAAACCACCCGTAGTTTCTACTAATACATCTCCAATACTTCGTGAAAAACCACCCGTAGTTTCTACTACACCAAGTAAATTTACAGATTTTGATGGCAACCCAAACTTCCAAGACCAACTACTATAATGGCACAATACATAATTAAAAGAACAATTTTTTTGACACCTAAAGCAAGAGTTGCGGGTGTTAAATCGTTAGCACCACTTCCGAATCGCGTAGTTTTGAAAAAAGCAGAGCAGTTTGAAGGAACTCTTAAACCATCAACCGACCCAAATGTTGATTCAATTCTTGCCTTTGAATATAAAGGTTATGTATTTGAAAAACCTTATGGAGGTACTGATATGTACGCGAGAATGAACAAAGAGGATTTAGCACTTGTTGGAACTCCCGAAGCGTTTATACTAAACCCGCCACAAAACAAAACAACGCCAATAGTTAAACCACCTAAAACTATCGCATCAACGAAGTCAACAAGCGCACCAAGTATGTTCAAATTTAAAGACAAACTACACGCGGGGGTTACTCTTGTAGGTGTGGCATTTGGTGTTTATTACGCATATAAAACAAAAGGAAGCGTTGCGAAATATATCGGATATGCTCTTGGAGGGGGTGCGGTAGGATTCATTCTTGGTAGCGTAGCAAGTTCTTTTGCAATGCAAACATCCGTAAAACAAAAGAAAGAAGAAGCTAATATTCCCGAAGGTGCTAAACCCGCTTTTGATGGGGTATATTCAGATGGTATGAGCGTTGAACGCAATGATTTAGAAACTCAAATGAACTCAATTTTATAAAAAATGAATACTTCAGTTAATTATAAAAGCGCACAATACATTCTTGGAAGTATTGGTACATTAAGCGGTTTATACTATGCTTTTTCTAAAAACAAAGGAGCATTATCATATATTGGATTTGCGTTGGTAGGTGGCATAGCGGGGGGGATTTTAGGAAGTCTTTATGATAACTCAATTAAACCCGTAGTTCAAAAAGCCCTTCCTAAATTGGAAAACGATGTAAAAAATGAAATGGCTCAAGTACACACCACTCGCCCAATGCAACCTTCAATAAGCGTGGAAAGCGCATCAATGGATGAGCAAATGATGAACTTCTTGTAAATTCTACATAAGTTATTTTGATTTGGTTTAGGAATGCTGACTTGATGTCGGCATTTCTTATTTTTGTACTATGGATATAAAAAACAATCAATATTATCACCGATTCAAAGAAATACTTTCTGACCCCACTAATGACCTTATTAAAAGAGTAAAAGGAGCGGGAAAGATTGAAGATGGAATCGTAACTATGTATAACGACCTAAAAGTTTACGAGAATTGCTATTACGATGAGTTTAGCGACATCTTTTGGCTTAACGGGGGCATACACGAACCGCAAGAGGAATACTTGTTTCATTCGGCTCTTTCGAAGATTCGTAAAAAGTCACCCGTTATGTTGGAACTCGGAAGTTATTGGGGATTTTATTCAATGTCTTTGCTAAAGAAAAAACCCGAAGCAAAATGTTACTGCATTGAAGCGGGAGAAAGAGAAATGAATAGCGGGAAAGCCAATTTTGAACTTAATAAGATGGAAGCGGAGTTCACACTTGGAGCGGTGGGAAATAATGGAATCAGAGTTGACGATTTTTTGAGCGAGAGAGGAATCACTCACTTGGACATTTTACACTCTGATATTCAAGGTTACGAAGCGCAAATGCTATCGGGTGCGAGAGAATACTTTTTAGCAAAAGCAATTGATTACGTTTTTGTTTCTACACATAGTCAAGAATTACACGCGAGTTGTTTAGAATTTATGAAAGATGTTGGTTACAATGTAACTGCAAGTGTTGACCTTAACGAAACATTTTCTTGCGATGGATTGATTGTGGCGCAGAACCCACGACTTACTTTCAAGCCAATTGAATTCGCGAAAAAAAGTGAAACACCATTAATTTCGGATGCTGAAGTGGAAGAAATTATACGAAAAATCAGAAATTAGTCGGCATTAAATGCTATTTACTCATATTGAGTTCGTATATATTCGTATATTTGCAGAAGTCTAATAAGGGGTATTTCCATTCTCCGATGTTTGATTGAAATTGATTACAACAAATAGTCCCCAAACGTGGGGACTTTTTGCGTTAATCGGGGTCTGTTGTTGTTCCTATGGTGTTATAGTCTATTGCTAAACTATCGCACTTGACTCGCAGTAGAGAGTCGCAGTTTCCTTGAACCACACCACTTTTCGGTTTTGGTTTTACTTCGAACCAAGAAGATGGCTCAAGGTGCAAAAAAACGATGTAAATCAAAGCGCAAATTAGTACGAACACATATAGCAAAAAAATACCACAACCAATACGAGCAATATTGTTTTCTTTCATACTACCATTCACTTTCGTTAGTTACACAAAAATTACTTCCAACATAAGCATCCATCCATACATTTTGGTCGAAGCAAAATTTCTTTTTGTTACCCGAACAATCATTTTTAATTTCTAACCAATAACAACCATTATCAATACCATCGTTGGCAATTGTCCCGCAATTACATTGTTCTGATTCTTCTTTCTCACACCCCATCAGTCCAACTGATAGAGCGAAAATTAAAAACATTTTTTTCATTTGATTTATTTTAGATGTGTAAATTACTAATTATTAAACATTTGAGCGATTAAATTTTTCAAAACCGCTAATAATTTCATTGATGCGTTTTACTTCTTGCTCAATGCGAACTTTGTTATCATAGTGCATAGGTTCAATGCTAATGTAAAAACCTTCAAGATACATTGATTCCTTTTTCTTTTTGTATTTGATGGTTGTAAACTCTTCAACACCTTTCTCCGAGTAATTCAGAAGTAGTGTTTGATAAATTCTTAAATACGCAATGAAATCAATCTCACTTGTTCTTTTATTCTGCATAGTTTGTTGTGTAAAGAGGTTTTTGAATTTATTGAATCAGTTGTATCTTGATAAAAGTTGTTTGGTTTATTCCAAATTAGTTAGTTAGTATCTTCAAAGGGTGGCTTCGGTCACTCTTTGTTTTTCCTCGTAAACCTTCACATAATAGTGAATATCACGACTACCCGCATACATCGTTTTTATCTTTTGGTCTTTGAAGTCATACCAAGTAATATTTCGCGAATCAAATGTTTTAAATTCTATCGAATGGTTCTTGAAAGCAAATCCTTTTGATTTAAGAAACTCTTGAGCATCTTTTATTTTGTCAACCGATACAAACAAACAATCGGTCAAAAACATATACCAATCGTCACCAAATATCTTAAAAGATTCAATCATCAATTCGTGAGTGTGATTGATAACATTCCAATAGAAAGGTGAATAGGTGTTGTGGTATTCCATATCAAATTCCGTAGATACACACTCTCCTTGCTCATAGGTTTTAATCATCGGCAGTTTATTCAAGCATCCGATGGCGATAAGCAATCCCTTTTTCTTTTTGGTATTTAACCCCCGCTCAAACAGAGTGTCTGATATGTAACCCAATTTATGCGCTACGAACCAATAACAAGCATTAATGTCCACTCCGATAACGGGAACTCGTTTCCCGCTCAAAACTCGTCTGATAGCCGTAAAATTGAATGTTTGGACTTGGGTGGGTTCTACCTTCGGTGGAACTCCATTCTTTTGAATATACGCATCTATTTCGCGCCTAACCATCATAACAAGGAAAGCACCTTCTACAAGGTTGTTTGTACCCTTGCGCCCGAAGTAGTTTAACTTATACCCATTGGGCATTAAAATCTTTCGTGAAAGACCCGTAGAAACGATTTGAAAAGACTGCTTATTTTTTTTCGCATACGCAAGAGCAGACTTGTATTTTTCTAAATCGCCACTATTGAAATTTGCTTTAGCTTGTGCTTTAGACATTTGAAGATAATAAACATTTGATGAAAAAGATTAACATCACCAAATATAGTATCTTTTCTAATAACGAAGGTAAAATGTTAATAAGTTTGTTTACCTCCTTGACTTCCTTTTTTCTTTCAGAGAAGTTCTTCATCTTGGAATATTTTGGGAATGTCTTCGTAAGATGGCTCAATCTTATCTTCCATTGTACGTTCTCCCACCTTTTCAATTATGAATCGGTAATACATTTCAACCTCACTAACTTTCTTTTCGATAGGAGCAAGACGAACGAGAATTAAATTGCCCGTGTTTTCGCAGAACATCTTTGCAAACGCGACTTTAGGTGGGTAGTCAGAGTTAATATACATTGAAATTTTCCAATTCCAATCGGCATCAAGTTCAACCAAAAATTCTTGCAAACGCTCAATGTACTTGCCTTTAAACTTCTTTGTAAGGTAGTTCTGCTTTTTTCTCATAAGTACAAAAATAAAAAACCCCCGACAATTACGAGGGTTCTTTTGTAATCAAAAAAAAAACAAAATCAATAAGGCATATTCATATAATCATCATCATCGTCTTCAATTGGCTCTCTCATAGCCATTGCAATTACACTTGCGTGAATCATATCATCCCACGAAATTTCCTTTTTTACCCAAGTCTGCAACTTGCGTTGTGATTTCAACAGACTAAATGAGATAACGAAAAAGTCAATAAAAAAAAGAATTAGAAGAAAAGCAATCGGAATTATGGGTATGAAGAATGCCCATAGTGAAGCATTACCGAAAGCAATCAGTAAAAGGGTAATGACACTTGTCCAAAACAAATACGGCTTAATAAACGGCTTTATCTTGAAGAAGTACACCACAAAGCCAATTGTTTTCATTTCATTGATAGTTACCTCTACAATATCAATCACTTCATCGTGACTAAACTTCTTTTGCAGTTCGGTTATAGGGTTTTCATTTGCTTTCATCTTGACCTCCGTAAAGTTCGTTATAGTAATCATCACCTAATAAATCTCTTGTGTATAATGGAAAACCATCTACTGCATTTACAATCTGCTCCTTCTCCATTTGCTTGGCTTGTTCAAAGATTTCTTTCCATTCATCTTTGCTAAAACATCTGACATTTGCATCAAAATCAATTTTTTCAATTAGAAATTGAACCGCAGTTTGTTTATTCATAGTTACTTACTTGGTTACCTTCTTGGTTACTTTTTTATCAACTTTTGCAATAAGTTTCGTTGTGTTGGGTGCAATCACTCCTTTTATTTGCTGAAGTATTTCGATTTGAACTTGCTCCATATACCCAATCAATTCAAAAGGGTTGAAGCCATCGTTAATCCGTTCTACCGCAGATGAACCATCGTCATATTTGATGTATTTAATAGTGTAAATTTTTTCATCTACAACAACCTTCTTTTTCTTCGCCATAGTTAGTTAGTTTTTTATTTTGTATTTCTTGTTTTACTTGCTTCCAAAAGTGAATTCTCAAAGTTAAATAGTCGGCATCGGCAGAATTTGTAACTTCTTGAATAATTTCATCTATTGCTATTAAAGCACATTGTTTAGCAACCATTTCTGATAATGTTGGTTGGCAGTTGTATTTTATATGATACATCATCTTATCTAACAACTCTTCTGCTTTTTCCAAAGGTGTCATATTTCTTCTTTTGATTTAAGCACATCCTTAAAAATATTGATTCCCGTGCGTTCAAATATTTTCCCCGCCACAAACGCTTCGTGAAGTTGCTCTTTAGTAAAAAGGGATTGTACACCATCACGATAGCCATCTTCATAGCCGTGAGCATAGATAGACATATCGGCTTCAAAGATTAACGATGCGCTTTTCTTTTTGGCTTGTTCTTTTAGTTCTTTAGTAGTCATTTGGTAAAGATAAAAATCTACTGCTCACTTTGTTTCATTTCATAATAGTAAGAATTTGAATCTTCGGTAATCCACTTGTCAGATTGATTCTCAACGGAAGGTAATTCCGTATCTACCTTGAATTGCTTCAAATCATCAGCAAGTTTTTTAGTCACCCAATTTGAATCCTTCCATAAAATTCTATTGTTAGGTTGACACAACAAGTAACCTTCGTCAGATTCGAAAATATGCCCACACTTATAATCAGATGGCTCATCACTATAAGGATTGTCAAACCAATCTATTGTAAATATATAAGTACCCCAAACTTTGCTTCCATCACGCAGTACAATTTGCGCTCGGTGAAAAGCCAAAAAGTCATATTCAACAACTGCTACATTTTCGTGAAAACAATCCCAAAGTTGCTTGTAGTTAAACGGAATGTCGCCCGTAGGTATCTTGGTATAAATTTCAGAAATAGGCACTCTGCTACGAAGCATACCGCAGTCAGTCATAACGTGAAAGGTAAGTATTCTACCCGCACACGATTGAATAGCGAAGACATAGACATTGTAAAATTCTTTTTCGTCTTCAGCATTCTTTGTGAAGTACGATTTCTTTACCAACGCTTTGAACGATGGAATGTTTGAATTGAGTTTCATTGATTATAGTTTATGGGATTGATTTATATGTTGTTTATGTTTTCACGAACATCTTTCTCTTGTTCCTTACGAAGTTTGTAATGCTCTCCACGAAGTTCTTCATTGGTCTTTTGAATTTTCCTTCTTGCTCGGCAAATGGTTTCGGGTACGGCTATATTTGGATTGTCAATGCACATCTTCATCCAATCGTGAAGATTTATTTCCTTCATTCGGTCTATACCTCCTACTTGCTCCATCCAAATGTGTGCAACCAACTTGGTATCGCAGTCGCGATATGCGGGGAATCGCTTCAAAAGCGACTCAACCCGTTTGTGCATATCCTTTATTTTATTTAATGCTATTGACATTTTAGAAAATAGTTTAAGTATTTTAACCGAAAGTAATATCGCCCATTGTGGCTATTTGAAAGAACACATCTGCATCGTTAGCATCGTAGTTCTTTTGTATCAGATTCAAATAGATTTCGGGGTATTGGGAGCATATTATTTCAAATGCAGTTTTAATGGTAGTAAGGTTCACTTCACCAAGAAGAACATCCTCTTCCTCCGCATCCATAACCCGAAGATTGATGCGGTCATACCAAATCATTTTGGCTACCTTAACCGAAAGCGGTTCACCCGCATACTTTTCCTTCGGTACACCCATATCATTTAGGTCAAGCATATACCAATAGTTGCTACCCCCTTCAAGAGCGGTTACCATAATCCCTTCGAAAAGGTCGTAAGAGATTTCTTGTCGGGCAATAATCCCAAGTTTGTTGTTAGTCATTTCAGTCTTCGATTTGGTGTGAGTAATAAGGTTGCGCTTCAAGTTCACGGGTATCCGTGTCGAATTTAGATGCGATTGCCCAAGCAACGAGCATACAAGCGATATAAAGCAATGTTTTCTTCATAATGGTAGATTATCTTAAAAGTGTTACAATGTGTCCAAAATGCTTATCGAAAGTCGCTACAAGATGCTCATAGTCGCTTTCCATCATTTCCGCAACGATGGGTTTACCATCAATTCCTAATTGCTTCGCTAAATCGTTAGCAGTTCCAAGCAAGTAGAATGCGTTTCCTTGTTCGCCCGTGAGGTCAATTTCGATACCTCTGCGTAAAGTTGATTTTTCTTTTATCATTTGATTATGTTTTGATTGATTACTTAATAATGTGATAAGTTCCGCTTATAAGACAAAAGTGATTATCAAGGATTTCAAAAGCATTCTTATAGGAGATGGTCTTTTTCACTTCAACAAATCTATCCGTGATAACCTCTTCAGTTGGTAATGAAAATTTCATTTCGATTCGCACTCTACCCGATTTGGTGTATCCGTGAACCTTGAATGAATTGTATCGCCTAATGTTTTCTGCATCTCCACAAGTTCTAAACTCGCATACCACTTGCGTAGGAGCGTTCTCATCCCACGAATGAAGTACATCCCAAGCAAAAACGCTTGAAGAACCGCGTTCGCTATGATTGAGTTCAATGGTCTTCACAATAATTGTGCTTTCCGTGATAAAAGGATTTGGCTTTTTCATTGATTGTGTTTTGATTGATTACTTACCTTTTAGAATGTCAATTAAACGCATCGTTTGCTCTTGACTGAAGTGTTCGAATGTGAATGTATCACCACTATTCAAAAACGCTTTAAACTCACGTTTCGCTTTGCGTAAACGCTCATTTGTTTTGCTCTTTGCAAGTTCAACAAATTTGCGTGTAGAAGGAGAAAGGATTGCTACGAATTGCGCTTCTCTTCCAATGCTGATTAAGTGGTTTCCCGCTTTGATAATTGTGTTTTTCATTTGTTTGTTTGTTTTTGATTACAGAGCAAATATACAACTGATTTCTTTAGAAGCAAACATTTCTTCATAAAAAGTTATTAACAAAGATAAGTTTATAGTGTTTATCGGATAAAGTCTATAACTAACACGCTCCCCACCGAATATCCAATAGACAATGAAATAGCCATTTTTATGCGCTCATTCCAATTTTTGCTATCCAACATATATCCCGCGAACGGAAGCGCAAGGAATGGTCTTATAAGAGCAAACCCAATCATCGCAGTAGTGTCCTTTTCGGATACCGCAGTAATATAGAAGGTGGAAAAGATTTCAGTAGCGAATGCGCTCAAGAAGATTATCAGATATTTCCGCATCGTGTAACAAATTTAGTTAACTATTGTTACCCATCGTGTCACAATTCTATGAAAAATAGTGACACAACTTTTATCAAACATTTGACAATAATCGAATATATTGTCTTTTGTTTGTTGATTAAAGGAGAAAACTTTTGTCACAATTTTAGCAAACTTTTGTGACAACATATTGTGCCGTGCTTGGTTGTCTTGTCAAGTTAACCACACCAAAAACTTGACATAATTGTCGCAAGTATTGTAAACTTTTGCTACGGGGATAATGGAAAATTTTAGTCGGCATACGGCTTTTAGTG
>Ga0209087_1000077_pt1 | contig 57528 bp, 71 predicted proteins | sample S_130805_EF_Meta_FD_187321 | JGI IMG/M metagenome (GOLD analysis project Ga0209087, IMG submission 187321) | Freshwater microbial communities from Lake Simoncouche, Canada to study carbon cycling - S_130805_EF_MetaG (SPAdes) (version 2) | ecosystem: Environmental > Aquatic > Freshwater > Lake ... | reverse complement strand
TCAGGCGGAATGCCCCAGCGGCTTGCAATCAATGTGACGGCATATCGACCATCGCGCTTTGCATGGTAATGGTTCGACCATGGGCGCTTGGATGTCCATGCCTCCTGCATGGCGTACAGGATTTCCTGACATACAGACTTTGCAGGCCAATCATCTTTGGAATCTTCCCCCGCGCTATCGTTGGTCGGCTCAGCATACAGGCTGGTGGAGCCTTTGATGTCGCCGAGTTCGACCTTCTTTAGGCGGAAGTTTTGCTTCCAGCCGTCCGGTGCAGACTTAATCTTCTTTGCCAGCATCTCACCGATCTCAGCGCCCTCTTCGCGGGTGATCGACAACAGCGCGTCACCAGCCCCGTCAAAGACCGTAGAGCCCCGTAGGTTGCCATTACGGCTTGTGTGGTGGTAACCAGCCACAGTCGATCCAAAAACCTCCCTGACGCGATCACAGGCGGATATAAACAGCGTCATATCCTTTTGCAGGTTTTCGTCTGCTCCGGGAAGTACACGGCTAACCGTATCGACCATGATCATGACCGGAGGCTCACCAAGCTGGTTGGTGATGTCCAGTACGGTGCGCAAAAGCTTATCGACATCTGCCTCAGCCATAAAGTTAATGGTCTGGCGGATTAGATAAAACGGGATGTCATCAACGCTGATGCCCGTTTCCTTTTCCCATGCCATAATACGGAATTTAAGATCCGCGACACCTTCGCTTGACAAAAGCACAACAGGGCCATGCTTGTTGATCTTGCGCCCCCACCACTCATCCAAGCCAGCGGCAATGGACAGACCCATGCCAAGGCCAATGAACGTCTTGCCGCAGCCCGGAGGCCCGTAGACAAACATCAGGGAATTTTCGATCACAATGCCTTCGATCAAATACTTTGGATCTGGCAATGCCTTGATGTCCTTGACGCTCAGCCTTTCATAAATGTCGATGTCAGCCTGCGTTAAGGTGTGCAACCCATCGCCACCGTCACCGGTCTGTTCATGAAAAGCCGTATCGGGCTTTTTTTCTGGTGCGGAGACAGCCGCCGCTTCCTTTACGCGACCATCCCACTGGGCCATGGCAGTTTGCCATTTCTGCAAGAACAGGGTCGCACCCCGCCCTTCGCGCTCCAATAAGATGTGGTTAGATGTTCCCGGCTCAAACAGCCTGCTCTTGACGTTCTGGTCGTACTTTGTGAACGCCTCGCGCATTGCCTCCATTGATTGTTCATGGCTGATCCAAGGGGCGTCACGGTACAATTGCACAACCCGCGCCCAGATCAGGCGCGTCATATAATCTTCGCGACCATCCACGATCTGACCAAAGGCATCTGTCGCTGTCGCAGGGCTGTCTATACGCTCACCGCGCTCGACCTTGGTGTATTGCGCCAACAGATCGTCAATGGCTTCAATAAGCCACATGGGGGCTTCAGGGATGGCAATGGTCCAAGGTTCAAAGCCCTTGACCCATTCGTAAGACTTGCCACTTTCGTGTTGACTGGGCGGCAGCATGGCAAAGCCACCCTGTCCCCTTATGTCCACGCCCATGCTTGTCTTGTTGGTAGGGGACACCCAGCCGTCAGGGGCCTTGAACAGCAATTGCAGGCCACCGCCACCCGTGCGCTGCGTTGGCGCATTGATTGACATGCCATGATTGTGGTCATCTATCAGGTCATCCAACCACACTTTGGCTTTGGGATGGTTATGCAGGTCGATGTCGAGGACAAAAATGCCGCCGGATGCATCGCCTGTGATGATGCCCATGTTTGGGCGAGAGCGGAATTCACCGTTTGCGCCAAACCAATTGTTAAACGTGTCATCGTCTGCAATGTGATCTTCGTAATCACGCCACTTGATGACGGGACGCTTCCATGCCTTATCTTCGCGAGGCATCTTGGCCGGTACGACCTGAATGCCTAACTTGCGGTACATTTTGGCATAGTCAGCAGGACCTGCAAAATCGTAATCGAATTGAATATTTTCCACTATCAGCCCCTGATCTATGTGTAATTAAAGCGTTTTCGCTCCGTAATAAGCTATGAGGGTAGCGTCAGATCGACCATCGTCTTTCTTGCGCTGGAACAGATCGACCTGCGCAGGAAAAAGCTGCATTGCTCTTTCACGGCTTCCGTCTTTACCTGCGCGTTGATTGACAGCCTTCTGCCACGCCTGAGGCGTTACAAGCGTTGTTGGAATATCATATGCAGCAAGGATGCCCTCGACAATCCCCAATGATCGACCAAAGCTAAAAACAGATGTCACGCCCTGTCCGGTCATTGCATTGACGCGCTCCAAATAAGCTGCACTGATCTTCCTGCCTGCGATGTGGTTGGCCAGCGCTTGCGCACTGACCTCCCGTTTCTTCTTGCCATTACGCATAAGTTCCAGCACCGGCATGTCGATTACCTCGACAGCCTGTTCGACCGTATCGTAGAACGCCAGCGCCCCACTAAGGCCGGGATCTATGCCAAGGATAATCACAGGCCCTTATCTCTTTCTTTCATCACTGCATCAGCATATGCATATGCCATGCATGCATATTCATGAGGCTGGTAATCTACATCAACGTGAGGTTCGCTCATAAATTCTGCCAACATGCCATTTAACGCCATGCCAGCAAACCAGTCGCGAAGTTCCATTCCGGGCCTTGGGCCTGTGTTATACAGGGACGGGTAAGCGTATTTATCTTTCATAATCATTTCCTTTTATTGAATTGTTTCGGTTAAAGCCTCTGCGGCCATGCCATCGTAAATGGCGGCAACGGTATCGCTGACGTTCTGGCGGATTGAATTCAAAACTAAATCAACAACATCATCATCACAGATCCCGCAGGCTATGCCGGACGCAAGAAAATTGGTCATAAGCATGGCAGCTATGCCAAGCCCATCACCGGGATTTTGCGTAACCTCCAACACAAACTTTTGGACCTTGTCAGCGGCTAACATAAGCCCCTGTTCGTCCATTGGCACTATAACGTCTTTCATAATTATTCCCTTAACCTTAAAAAATTTCGTTTAACCGCATAATGTTTGATGCGATCTCTTTGTGATCACCGGCCAAGGCAGCAGCCTCACGCACCATTATCGGTGCGACTACCGCCAAAGCCCGTCTGGCTGCGAAACGGCAAAGGGCTATCTCCCTGTTTGAACCACCATCTGAAAAGGCAGCAGGGTTGATAGCCTTCGCCATCGCGGTCACCAAATCTTCGACCGTTTCTATGTGGTCGGTCGAAATGACAGTCATCCTAGATTTTTTAAGGCAAGTATTTGGACCTTATTTTGGTCGCGATCCGTATGGCACGATATAGCCCCATGACCAAAATGGTTGACGGAATACGATGAGATGTCGCGAGAAATCACACGGGCATCATAAGACTTGCAGTCAATAACCTTCGCGGCCCCAGCATTCATGTTTTCCAAAAATGGCAAAAAGAAACTGCGTACTTCACCACGGGGATATTTAGGCAGTTTTGTAATTTTGGGCGCGGGCTTTGGTGGCTTAACCTCAAGTTCACCATACTCTTCGCCATCTGGCGTAATGACCTTGAATTGCGTACCCAGCAGGGCGAGTATATCAACAGCTTGCTTCAACTTCTTTTCTTGAACTTCTAACATTTCTTTGCTCCTTTAAATAAAATTATTAACCTTCTTCAAATCCCTTTGGCCTGAACCCTGTCAGCAGGGCTTCCACCGCAACTGACGTTGGTCCCGGCACGGGGCACTCTCCGCTTTCATAGCGCCTGATTGTGCGATCTGAACCTATCCCCATCCGCAAAGCCTTAGCCAGTTGAGGGGTTGTCATGTTCAGCGCACCACGCGCCATTGCGAATTCTTCTTTGGTCTGCTTCATTGTAACTCCAATTGCTCGATAGGTATCGGCACCCCAATTAGGGCGAGGCGTCCTTTGATGTCAAGCGGCCTTTTTACCCATGCGGGCATTGACTTCCTGACGCAGCATATGCGGTTGCCAATTCCAAACCCTGCAAGCATCACCATATTCACGGCACAGGGCTTTAATTTCATTTTCAATTTCTCGCTTTTCTTTTGCTATTTTATCTGCGCGCTTAAATGCCCGCTGCGATCTCTTAATTATTTCATACACTTGATTATTATTCATAATTAATCTCCACTGATTAAATTTGCATTTAGCCCGTCTAGGTACGGGCGCACTGCCCGAAATGTCAACATTATTTTTTGGGTTGACGTAATTATTTCGCGGGCGTACTGTCCTGCATATCGATTAATTACCTACCTATGGAGATTTTATGCAGACGCATTCAAAAATGCAGGAATATATATTTTACCGCATCGCACAGCAGTTTTCTTTTGCAGATCCTGAGGGCTTGCTTTCCGCGCCACAGGAGGTAACAAATGACCTGCAATCGGCGGTTTCATCGCTGCGGATTGTTGGCCGCAATGGCCAATCATATCGTATCACTATTGAGGAAGATTAATGATCAATCCGTTTGAAGTGCATAATATACAGCATCTGTCACCATCGACATGCAACCTGTTCACGTCATCATTAGCCACCTTCGTCATGAACAAGTGCCTAAAGAAAACATCGTCTGTTGGCCCTGCCGCTTATCGCGGTACGGCTGTTGAAGATGGTGTTGCCCACGGGCTCTTTAACCTTGATGCGTCATTGGCTGACTGTTCCAAAATTGCATTGGACAAGTTTAACACGCTGGCATCTTTTATCAGCGGCGACAAGGTCGATAAGGAACGCAAGGCAATACCAGACATGGTGGAGATGGGCTTGCGCGAATTGCGCGGTTACGGCACACCTTCATCTGCACAAGGCAGTGTTAGCCTCGACATTGAGGGCCTGCTTGTGCCTATGATCGGTTATTATGACTTTGAATGGGAGCAGCATGGCATGCTGACCGACCTAAAGACCACCCACGCGCTGCCAAGCAAGATCAGCCAGCCGCATGCCCGTCAGGTGGCCCTGTATCGTGCTGCAAGGGGTGACAACCTGTCTGCGCGGGTAACATATATAACAGCCAAGAAACACGCCACATACGCCCTAGAAAACGCCCGTGAACACGTTGAGGCGCTTGGCAAGATAGGGATGGCCATACAGCGCTTCTTGGCGCTCAGCGATGATCCTATGGAATTGGCATCGTTTATCGTTCCGGATACGGACACTTTCTATTTCAATGACCCAGTTTCGCGCCAGCAGGCGTTTGAGATCTGGGGCATATAACCAGTTTCCGCACAATGCGGGGAAGCAAGGTGCTGGCTAGACAGCACCATAAAAGGAAAATGTAAAATGGCATTTGGTTTTAATTACGAATCTACTGGCGGCGAAATCATCCCTATCGTCAAGTTTGACGCACGGGCAGGCCGCTTCTTCCGCATCGACCGCACGGACGGTGTCAACAATCCCGTGGACATCACCGGATCTTTCAAAGCCGTCATGGACTTTGAAAACATCGAAGTGGGTTTCATTCATTTCCCAGCCGGTGCAGCACCTGAATTCCGGGTTGCGCCAATTGGTCAGCCTATGCCTGAAAAGCCAAACGGTAATTTCAAGCAGGGCATCCGCATGATGCTGAAGCTGGGCAAGGATTCCGGTGGAGATGTGCGTGAGATTGCTTCCACGGCCAAGGCCATGCTGGGCGCTTTCGACACTTGCCACACAGAATATTTGACCGGTGTTAAGGCAAACGCAGGTAAGCTTCCTGTTGTCGAACTTGAAACCGTAATCCCTATCGTTACGCAAGGACGCAACGACAAGGGTGAAGCCGTAAAGACAACCAACTATGCTCCGGTCTTCAAGATCGTAAGCTGGGTTGACCGTCCTGCTGATCTTGTGTTCAGCCCTAAGAATGGTGGTGGCGTTTCCCCTGCGCCTATGCAAGCAGCCCCTGCATTACCTCCTTCGACTGGCTCGACACAGGTTTCAGCCCCTGCCGCCGTACCATCGTCGGATGACGATTTCGGCTAATGGACAAGGGGGTGGGCGGGGTGCTATATCCCGCCCATCTTTTTGAAGGTATTATTATGAGATTTCAGATCACAATGAACATGCCATCGCGCAGTGGTAATTCAGTCCACCAGATTATTGGTGAGCATCGGGCACAAAGCTTGGAAGAATTGACCCGCGAATTGAGCGATTCTGATTTTATCATTGTCGATGAGATCTATAAGGACAACGAAGCCGTCAGGGGATCTGGCAACTTTTACAGTGTTGGTAAAATTGCCCTCAACCCACTGTTTATTGGCAAGGTTAAGGTTCTTCAGTCATGACATCACTTAAAGATTTTAAATGCGGCCATGGCACTCTTCTGACCATGCTTTGCGACGAATGCATTGCCGTTTCAGACATGGTTAACCAACCGGCGCATTATAAGGTGGGAGGCATTGAAGCTATTGACTACATTCAGGCCAAGCTAACCGGCGAAGAGTTTTCCGGATACTGCAAAGGCAATGCCCTAAAATACATCAGCCGCGCCAATCATAAGGAAGACGCGAACGAAGATTTGCGCAAAGCGATTTGGTATTTGGAACGGGCCGTCAGTCTATAATATTCAACATTTCAGTCGTTACCATTACACGGCCAACAGCGCCGTACTTTTTATGGTACGTTATAGCCCATGCAGCACGATCAGCAATCCATCCGCCACGCGCTGCATAAGCATCTCTGGCACTAAGTGTAGGGTGTTGTATAATTGTCACACCATTATATTCTTTTTCATCACGATGATGTCGGTGCCCGCACGAAATTTCACGATGCTTAGTCCGGCCCCATGCTTCAGGGAATTGAGCGGCAAATAGAAGCGGTAGGCTTTCGTTCTTGACCTTGTGCCCGTGGTGAACGCCCAGCATCGTGCTACCCCATTCAAACACATAGAATGGCAAAACGCTGTCATTGACAGTCACGCGAGGTTCTTCTTCGTAATGCACCGCGAACAGGTCGGCCAGCCATCCGGCGCTCTCCTCGTCGTGATTGCCTTCAGCTATAATTAGATAGACTTCCTGATGGCGCTGCAAACATATCGCCATCAGTGAGCGGATGATGCGGATTGCGGCACGGCGGATTTTTGGGAAACGGCTGTCTGCGTCCAACACATGTTTAGAGGCTGGCGTCACAGGCGTCTTGCCGTCAGTGTGCAGGAAGTCACCTTGGATATTGAGCACTGCTGTGTGTGCGTTGGGGCTTTGATTGACCATCTGTACCAGCGCAGCAATGATGGTTTTTTCTGCGATGGATATGTTCCAATCGCTCCCGCCTTCTTTATGCCATGCCAGCATCCCAAGATGGTAATCGGTAAACGTGTATAGGTTGCACAGATGCTCCTCAGAAGCCGCTGGAGCAGCAATAGCAGCCGCTGGCTCTATTTGATCCTTGAAGCCCGCAACTGTCTCACGCATGGCTTCTATGAGCGCTTCATGCGTTAGTGAAGCCTTTACCCATTGACCAGATGGTTTGCCTTCAGAATTATAGTATGTTGACACGCCCTTGGTGACATAGCCCTGCGGCACTGGCCGGGTGAAATCATGCTCTGGCGCGTACCCGTGCATTGCTGCTTTTTTCTTGACTGCAATGTAGGCATCGCTTGCCGCACCGACATTGATACCTAATGAAATGGACGCAGCTTTGGCGCTTCCATGTAGGTTGACTGCTTCAAGCACCTCGCGCTGGCGAGGCGTAGCGTATGCAAACAACGCTTCGTCTATTTTTAATGGGAAAGCCATTTACTTGCCTTTCGGACAATCATCCTCGCAAAGACAAATAAATACGCTATTATGGAGCTCGACTTCTGCTACCGTTTCAGGCGTGTCTTGCTTTGCGTCATAGGTGATAGGTTTCGCAATAGCGCAATAGCTATTTACGGGAACGGTCGAAACGGTCGCGCAGCCGTTCAGTGCGCTCAGGATCAGGGATGCTGACAGCAGCCTCGCCCAACTCAATTTGCCTATTGATGGCATCGTTTTGCTCCTTGATAGTTTCCTGACGCCCCTGCCGCTTCCAACGATATTCCCCCCAAGCACCCAACAGCTTGTTCAGAACACCCAGCAAGAGCGTCAGGAACTTCATTATTCAGCTACATCTGCGGGTGATTCAGACAGCAACATAGCAGCTAGTCCAGCCAAGCCAGCTAGTGCAGTAGATACCGTTGCCCATTCTGCATCAGACAGGCCAAGGGCCAGAGCAACGCCAGCAAGACCGGCATATGTGCTAGGCTCTTTTAAACGGCTAACTAACCAAGATACAATCTTCATTTCATTTCTCCTTTGGATAAAAGGCCCAAGGCAGTTCCCAATGCGGGCCGTCCTTGAACTGACGCCAATCACCACCCCACTGGAGCGGTATTTTCTCTTCTGCCGCAGCAGCTTTCACAACCTTAGCTAATCGATTGTATAGCGGCCAGTCCCACGATATTTTGCCGCCAATCATAGGTGCCAGATCGACTGCATGGCCTGTCAGGTGGCGCGAGTTCATGGTCTTTGTGGCCTTCTGCGCAAAAAGCTGCTTCTGCCGCTCAACCGTGCGCAATCCTTCCAAAACGGTAAAGTCAAGGTCGGATATTGAGGCGGCGGTCTTGACGATGCGCACAAGGTCAGGGTGGACGCCCTCAAGGCGTGTTAATGATCGTGGGCCAAGTATAATGCTCATGTCAGTTCATCTTCAAAATAATGCCAATTAGCAGCATGATGATTGCGCCAGCAACTGTAATGCTAACATTTTCAAGGCGCTTAATACGCAGTATGGTTTCTGTCCAGCGTTCAGCGCAGACGGCTTCATGCGTGGTCAAGCGCAAATTTATCTCATCATCAACCATCTGTCTTCCTTAAAATTATCAAGTCTGCGGAGCCTGAAACAGTTATATCTACTGCTCTTGGTCCAAAATACAAACCCTGTGTAGCAGTTTTACCATCAGCGGTCACCTCGCCTTGGGCCACGGCAAAGCCCCAGCCAGCAGGCAGGGTGTAGTCACCAGCTACATTTACATGCTGGGCCTCATAGGTGCCCTCAACTTTGTAAGACACACATAGCCATGAAGCGCCGCTATCGCCCGCCGTAACGATCATTGGGTAAAGTTTATTTTTAGGTGAAATTTCAAATAAGCCACCATTGCATGGTGTGAGAAAATCACCTTCTTTATTTCGCAAAGAATTATACACCGTATTCCCTTGAAATACGAAACCAGCGATGCATGTGCTGTGAGCAACGGGGGAGTCAAATTTCTCGTTGGGATCAAGATAAACTAGATCGACATTAAACATCGGATAGCGGCGACAAAGATCACGCATCAGAGGGGCTCCATCTCGTTGTGGGTTTCCACATAAATGTTGGCTTCGGGGCTGTCATAAATTTCAACAACGGGCTCTGTTCCAAGTGTTGGCTCTAAGTTAGCAGTTTCTTCAGCCATATTCTCGTCCTTTAAGTCATTATAATTGGTATTGGGTCACCGACTGTTGTCCCAAATAGTGTAGCCGCAGGCGATGAAGTTAGGCTGATTTCGAAACTCGTCCAATTATTGCCGCCGTCATAGACTGGGGAGTTTAAGGTACCAACAACGGTCGTGCCGTTCACTTTTAGTGTATTAAAGAACCCAGCAGGTGTTCTTCTGTCACCTTGAAAATAAACAAAATAGGAACTTGCATTGCCGATAGTTGTACCCCTTGAGTACACGGCTACGATTGTCACACCTTTGAAAGTCGCTCCTGTTGGGGTTATGGAGCCGGGAGTGCCTTGAATACTGCTGATCAGAAACCCATAATCGTCTATGTTTACCTTACCATTTAACTCACTTTTGCCGACATTGACAATATATGAGCCGTCACTCCCAGAACCTAACAGTGCCATCTGGATACCGCTCATTATGATAAACCTCCCCCAGAGATAACCCACGTAGTCGCGGCCACTTTGAGAATTGTTGCTATACCACGTTGAGCAAGGGTGCGTGAGCCAGTGGTGGCTGTACCCGCAAGATACATGGTATCTGTCGTAATGCTGATAGTCTGGCTGCTGGCGCTGTCGTTGTAAACGCTTATGGCAGAGCCAATCGGGAACGCAATAGAGCTGTTTGCTGGGACTACAACGCCGCCAGTGGTAATGCTGATGTGCTTGCCCGCATCAGAAAGCGCAAGAGTGTATGATGCCGTCTGAGCATTCTGTGGCAACCCGCGATAGCCAATGGTGTTGGCTGCAATTGTACCAGTAGCCGTAATTGTAATGTCTTGGTCAAGCGCAGTAATGTCAGTATTTGCACCCGAAGCCGCCGCACCAATTTCTGCAAGGGTCCACGCTACGTTGGCTGATCCATTAAACGTCTTGCCAGTGGAGCCAATAGTTAAGGTACGGGCCGTAGTCAATGTAGCCGCGCTACCTGTTGTATTCTGGTTGAGCGTTGGGAATGTGCAGTTTGTCAGTGTACCCGACGATGGCGTGCCCAGTGCGCCGCCCGGAACAAGGTAGTCCGTACCAGCAACAGCCGCTGATATTGCAGTACCATTACCTTTTAAGACGCCTGTAATGGTGGTTGTGAGCGTTATGGCAGGAGTTGAATTAGCGTTTGCTACTGTACCCGCAAACCCGTTAGCAGAAGTGACGGATACTATACTAACAGTTCCGGTGCTTGTTCCTACAGCAGCACCATTAACAAACAAACCAGTTGCGTTGATCGTACCTGCACCCTGTGCGCCGCCAGTTGGCGCACCGACTAGTGTACCCGTCGTTGGGTTAAACGTAAGGCTACCAGTCGGGCTGATGGATGTAATATCAGTGTTTGCTCCCGAAGCCGCAGCGGCAAGCGCAGTGCGCGCCAAGGGCGCTGTGGTTTGGCCAGTGCCACCATTGGCAATAGAGACAGTCCCTGTCAGCTTTGAGGTAGCAAGCGATGTAATCCACGCCGGATCAGCGTAGGTGGAACTAATCAGCGCGGCATTGGTTGTACCTAAGCCAATATTGGTGCCGTCAGAAATCACCGCGATTGTGTAGCCCCGTGGGAGGGTAACAGTGCTGCCACCACCCGCCGAAGAAAAGAGTACGGAAAATGCCCCAGACGTATTGTTGAAGATGTAAAAAAATCCACCAACTCCTGCCGGTAGCTGGTAATTTACGTTCGCAGTTAATGCCCCGTTGATAGTTATGATCGGCGGTCGGTATTGTGCCGCTGTAAGCACAACTGTTCCAGATGCGCCAACAGCATTTATGATTGTCGTTCCACCAAAAGCCTTATCAATAATGTCCCAGTCGTCATTGACCGGAGCCGACCATGTGTTGTTATAGTCGCCGTTTGCAGGCTTTTCGATTCTCTTGTTGGGGGTATACGAACTGACCATGGTTAATTCCTTAAATAGCTTTTTGCGCGACAGCTAAGGCACTTGCTATAGCATCATCGCGTTCATTAAGAAGGGGCTCCGTTGCCTTGTTCGAAACCTTCTTAGCCATTTTTGCCTTATTCATCAATGCCTGAATAAGCGGTTCGATCCCGCCAACCTTGCCGCCAGCCCTGTACGCAGCACGACCGCCACGGGCTTGGGGTTGGGGTGGTGGACCCAATAGCTTTTCAGCTATAGATAGGTTTTCGTCTTCTAAAATCGCATTTGCCGCTGAATCATTCTGGGCAGTTTGCTTTGTATCATTGTAGCCAGATAGAAGGCCGGATGTGCGAAGTGGGGCGTTGATAGCCGCCTGAGGTATGCTTACTGAGTAATTTGGGGCACCACCAAGTTCATTACGCAATAGGCCAAGATCCTTTACCCCTTGGCTAACCGCCCCACTGCCAAATGCCCCGCTTCCAGTAAGGTAGCCAAGCGAGGGGTCGATAGTGTTGCCAAGAAGGAACCCGGAAATACCCCTAATGACTGGTTTTGCCCTTTCATAAACTCGACGAACTGGATTTGTGACACCTTCCAAATCGGCAACAAGCTGGAAAGGCTCCCTTTGCGGAATTGCATTGGGATCAGTGGCGGCTCGCGCTGCCATGCTGCGCTCAAAAAAGTTTGTTTCGTCAGGGTTAAGAACATTGCGACCACTGTAAGTGCCATGGTACGCCGCAAGATCTTGCGGTGAAGCACCGGGTCTACCGTATCCTGTACGAAGATAATCTGGGACCAAGCTTGGGTTAGTCATAAGACCACGATTAGGGTCTGTAAGGACATCTATAAGGGCATTAGGATCTGAATAAGATGGTGTAACGCCATTTTCGCCTACAAACTTACCCTTAAAAACATCACCAACATAGGTGGCCGCATCAGGCTCACTTGAAAAAACAAATTTCCCAGTTGCAGGATCGCGCTGCGTAAGATCAAATGTTCTTTGTGCTGCTGTCCGCACGACATCATTTGCAGGCGTTGGCGGAGCATCAATCCCATTCTGACGCCAGTTGCGGAATTGCTGACGCGCATCTGTAAGGTGACCAACGGCCTGCCTTACGTTGGGGCCATTGTGTGTGGGAGCCATGGCAATTGCAGTATTATCCAATGCATCAATTTGAGCCATGGTAGCGTTGTAATCACCCATATTGCCGCTTTTATAAGCTTTTTGTGCAACTGCGTTTAAACGCTTACGCTCAACTTCCAAACTTTGAAGATTGAGCATGTTGCGGGGCGGCGACTGACCAGCCGCGATTTCCGCAGAGTAGGTTTGGTTAAGAAAATCAGCAGTACTTCGATTTGCAGGATTACTGCGAAAAGATTGACTGCCAAAATCTGGCCTCCAATTGCGATCCGCAGGATTATAAATATACTCTCCCGGCAAACCGGGCACTGAACCTTTGAGCGGCTCGACAGTGTGGCCGTACCCAGCAATGTTTTTTGCTGAACTGTCAAAAGCTACTGACGCATTTGGATATAGATTTGAGTTTTGCGCTACATCTTGTGCGCTCAAGCCATGTTGGCGCAGCGCAGCATCATATTCCTGCTGAAACTTTGTCACAAAAGCATTGGGGTCAGTGTAAACACCGCCACCTTCAGATGCTACAGCTTGATCATATGACTGCTGATATGCATTACGCTTTGCAAGATCAGCGGCAATGAAATCATCAGCGATATTTTGGTGCGTTAATGGGTTCGCCCCCTGACCGCCCAAGTTTTCGCTAAGGTAATTGCCCAATTGGGTGTCAGTTGAAGTCCGCGCCGCTGTTTCACGACCGCTAGAAAGAAAACCGCTTTGCCCTATACCTTTATTTTGCTGAATAATACCCGGTGGCTCGTTTGTAGCCGTTGAGCGGGTTACGCCCATGGCATCATTGTTGTTTCTGGCAGCAGTACCAGCTAATCCGCCGCCTTCTGGCGCTGCGGTGCGGATGGCACCCTCAGCCAAAATAGCATCCGTAATGCCCTTACCCTTACGATTGACCGTCTGATCAATTACGCCGCCAATATACGGGGGAACATAGTTCTCGCGCTTAAAGCCGCGCCCTTGGGCTTCAAGCGTGTCAAATGCTGCATTAGCTTCCTTTGAAAATGGGTTTGTAAACCTATCGCCAGTTTCCAATTGAAACTGTTCCCAAATGTTTCTTTGCGTTGGTATCGATTTAATTTCCTCAGCAGTGGCACCATAATCAATAAGCTCCTGCTCTTTAGCTTTGGAAAAAGCGCCCCACTCACGGGTAAATTCAGGGCTGTATATGCTGGCCTTAAATGGTGCTATTTTGCGCGCAAGATTAACACCACCAACTATTGCCTTACCGGCTACGTTACCAACTATAGGTGTTACGGGGTCAAGGCCCTTACCGGTTAATTTTAAAGCTTTGCCGGTTAAATCAAGACCGCCTCGCACCACTTGCCCAGCCTTGCTGGCGGCGGCAGTCTTAACTACATCACCTGCAACGGTACCAAAGTTACGAACCGCCTGCATGGCTGAGGAGGTGCCTGAAAATGGAGCGGAAGTTATATTTTTAAGGCGCGAAAGATTTTGGACAAGTGACAAGCCATTTTCAAGGCCAGATAGCTTAGCCACACCCGCAGCCGCCTTCGCGAACCCAGCGCCACCACCAACAAAAAGTGATCCAACTTCAGCAGGATGCTGAGTAAGATCCCGCGCAAATCCATTCCAATCAAACGACAATTCTTTGGTTTCTGGATTATATACCCCGTAAAGGGACAAGGCCATTTTGTAGTTTTGAAGGTCTTTTTCGCGCTGCGCTGTGGCTTGCTTTAGGTCCATGGTCCTATGCATTGCCCCGGAAACGGAAAGAAGCATGGGATTGCCATACATTTTAGGAAAAACTTCAGCAAAAAATGTTTGCCGATATTGCTCAGGTGTCATGCCAGCAGCAAAAGAACCGCGCTTTAAAGAGTCAAGAAATGAAATCGCTTGCGGTAGATCTTTAAGTCCTTTTACGGTATCACGCGCAACTTCAAGCGGATGCCAGTTGTGAATGACATTAAACGCGCCCTCATTAAAGCCATGAAGGGGTGGGGACTCTTGGGTGCGGTATCCATATTTGGGATCGATAAGGGAATTGCGTACTTCAATTTCTATAGGTTGCCCGTCAGGGCCAAGGACAGGCTCCCCATTTTCATCTACCTTGACCTCTTTAAACGGCACACGCTCAGAGGGTTTGGCTTGTATAAAATTCTTAACCATGTCCACAGCGCCAAGCAGGCCCTGAGCATCTTGCTGTTCCGCAGTTCCGATTGTTGGTGCGTCATTTTTAGCCATTATGCTATCACCTTACCGTTTCAATGGTCTTTTTGCCATGTTTCCATTGGCGTCCCGATAATAAACCATAGTGCCATTTGGAATGCTGCGATCACTTACTGCCGCCTCATATGACGGGGCAATGACCATTGGGTTTTGAGGTGTGCTATTGGGGTGCTTCCTAATGCCAGATGCACTGGGTGCGGATGCTGCCGGTGCCGCTGCCGGAGCAGCCGCTGCCGGAGCCGCTTCCGGCGTAATGGCTCGGTTGATCTTTGGAGTAGCTGTTGGGCGCATTGACTGCGATGCCCTGTCGGATTGCTGCTGAGCAGTGCTAATGGTGCTATCAAGAGCCCCGACAACCGCTTGAATAGCCGCCGGAGTATTTTCAACACTAAGGGCAGCAGACATATTTCCGGGCAGTAGGGCTGCAAGAGCAGCTTGTTTCTGCGCGGCAGTCTGGCCATTGCCAACAACTTCTGGGGAAGCACCAAGAGCCAAAGCGGCGCTGGCAAGTCTGTTCCAGAATGTTGTTGTTGTACCACCCGTAAGACCTCCACTTGCAATAATTTTTTGGTATTCCTTAACCACAGGGATAAGCGGTTGAAGTTCCAATAGACGATCTTGCGCCCTGCTGTATGTTTCAAGGTTTGCAGTTCCGATATTATTAACACTGGTGCCAAATGATGCCAGCTTGGAATCAGCTATTGCGCTCAATGCATCATTGTAAATTTTATCGTTGGCTGTGAAAGTTCTTGTAGCATTTTCCAACCTTTGCCCAGCCAAAACAACATCTTCTGGTGCAGCAAATGGGCTACCAGCCAAGCGCTTTTGCTTCTCCATTTCAGCCTCTGCTTGAGCGCGGGCATTGAAAGCTTCAGCAACGGTTGGGTTGGCGTTAGCCCCAGCTATAATAGCTTCGACACTATCGTTGCCGGGGGCAACGGTAGACTTAAATTTGAGTGTTTTTGGCGCAGCATTATCTTGGGCAAATAATGGAGCATTTTTAGGAGTGCGTGGGAAAAACTGCATATTTCCCGTTGTCATTTCCTGCAACATTGCCATCCTTTCACCGGGCGTGAGTAGAATGGTTTCGCCTCCGGGAGGTGTGTAAAGGAAATTCTTACCATCATCCGAAAGGCGGAAGAATCGGTCGGCCAGCATCTTAGCAACCTCAGCCTGCTTAGCGGCGGCGGCTTGGCGTATAGGAAGCTGCTTGTTGCGCTCATTGGATAAGTTTTGATACGATTGCGCACCAGCACCAAGGCCAGTTGCAAGCGCAACGCCAAGGCTGCGTGTAGGCGCGGTGCCCATTGCAGCAATGCCGGTCAACAATGGGATGATTGAGCCAGCAGATCCGCGCTTAATGCCTTTGAAAAATGGTTCCGACATGTAGTCGTAATTAAATGGCGCGATTGAACCTCCTTCAAGGCTGATGGGCTGTTGCTTCCCGCGACCATAAATAGTTTCACGCATGGTAGGTTGCGGCTCGCCGCGAGGGTCTGCCTTGGCTGTCTGCGCGTTTACCACAATATCTTCTGGTGGCGCAACACCAGTGGCGTCAGGGTTGGTAGATGCTGGCGGAACGGTAACAGTAGTAGTGGCGCTTGGCCCCGCTGCTGCAACGCCTTTAGCGGGAGCTTCCGCAGCAGCTTTTTCCTCTTCTGCAATGCGCTTCTTTTCTTCAAAATCAATTTGTTCTTGCTGCGAAGCTGAAGGCACAACAGTGCCCGCAGTTTGATAACCATCACGCCCCGCAAGGCCACCAGCGGCAAAATGATCTGCATTTCCTCTTTGCGTAAAGTGCGACAAAGCCCGCTGTCCGCCTTCAACCATCGTCTGAGCATTAGCTACCAACGGAATGGCGCTCATGGGTACACGGTCGTGGACGCCAACCCCAGCCATTTTGGCAATGGAATTTGCGTATGCAACAGGGTTATTGCCCTTTTCTTTGGGCGGTGCCCAGCGGTGGGCAATCTCCCACGGCGTATCATAACCGCGATTGATATAGCTGCGGATGAGGGCCATCTGCGCTGCACGACCGGCTTGCGGCGCATTAAAAATAGCAAAGCGTCCATCACTGCCAGCGTACCCCGGCATGCTTTTGGCTAAGCTGCCGTCTTCAATGTTGCCGGGATTATTGTTACGGACAGAGCGCGGGCCTGAACCGCGATTAACATTGGGAATTATGCGTGGCGGAGCCTTTGTAGCCGCTGCAAGACCCATGCCATGCGGAGCATTCTTGCGGGCTTCCATTTCTTTGCGGAATTCTTCGCCAGATGCGGCGAGTCCATTAGCCTGCTGCGGCGCAGCCTCAGGCTTGCTACGCAATAGCGACTCAAATTGGCTATCGCTGCCAGCGATAAGATCCTCAGGATCTAGGTTAAAATCGAAACCCTGTTCATTTTGATCAGGACCTGCCATTTCAGCGCCCATAAGACCACCGCCCTCAGGCTCACCACCCATGGCAAAATGGCCACGATGCGCAGCCGCTGACGTTGCCTTGTCGTAGTCTACAGTTTTGTACTTGCCAGCCAAGCCAACAGCATGTGGCTTATGGTCTTCGACCTCTTGGGCAATCAAACCAATCTGGGTGCGAGGATCGCCCTTGTAATTGAAGCTATGGACAATCTGACCGTCAAACAGCTTGCCAACGGGTTTGATGTTTTCCTTCATGCGTTCGTCGGAGAATAACGATGCCACAGTACCCGCAATTTTGGCAATTTTGCCAATCTTATCGACCCCGCTTTCGGGCTTACCGGGCATCTCCCCAGCAGTTGGAAGCTGGTAAGTTTTATCTAAGCTGTCTTCCTCAGGAATGTCCAGACCGTGACCACCATAAGGCGTACCGCCGGTCGAAAAGAGCCCAATCTTTTTACCAAATTTGCCTAATTTCATTCCTGTGTCGGCAATATTTGCGACCTTATTAAGCTTATCAAGGCCACTTTGCTGGCCCGGAAGAGCGCCAGCCGTCATTGGGCTACCTGAGCCCGCAGCAAGGCCAGAATCAGGAATATCTAAACCCTGACCGCTATATGGTATACCGCCGCCAAGGGCTTTGAACAAATATTCATCTTGGTCTTTTTGAGCTTTTTCAGCTTCAGATAAAGCGCTTATGTCTTTTGATGTGCCTTTTGAAATTTCAAAGCCCTTATCGGCAGGCTTCTTATCGCCACCCCAAGCGCCTATGCCTTCGCCAAACTTATTGACGCTGTTTCCAAGATCTACCATCGTCTTAGCCTGCTCAGCGCCAGTAGCCTGACGTGCCAATTCAGCAGGCACCATCAATTGATGCGCAGTAAGTTCAGTCTGCGGAACAAGGCCACCGCCAGCATTCGGACCGCCAGCGTACATGCCACCCTCAGAAAGTGGGGCGTACATGGCTTGCTGTGCCGCAAGGATCTGCTGCATTATAGCTGGGTCAAATCCAGCCACGCCACCGCCAGCAAACCCTTGGCCTGCGTTATATGGCATTACACTGCCACCAGCGCTTGCAAGGCCACCAGAGGCCATGTGACCCCGGTCAGCGGCATCTTCAGTTGCCTTGTCGTAATTAACGGTCTTGTAGCCACCAGCAAGGCCAACAGCCTCTGGGTGATGCTTCTGAACCTCTTGCGCAATCAGACCAATCTGTGTGCGTGGGTCACCCTTATAGTTATAGCTATGGATGGTCTGACCATCGAAAGTCTTACCAACAGCCTTAATGTTTTCCTTCAGACGTTCGTCGGAGAAGAAGCCACCGGGCTGTGATGTTGTGGTTGTAGATCCAGAAGCCGTACCAGTGCCAAGGGCAATGTCGCCTGCCAGTTTAAGCTGCTGGTATGGCAGCGATTGAGCCTGAAGGAATTCATTGTACTTAGCAGTGTCCAAAGCCTGCTGCGTAGCCTGCTCTGTCTGGCCTGCTGCCATCTGCGCCGCAGCGCCTGTAAGGGCTGTGTTTTGAGCACCAGTACCAAGGGCAGCAAGCTGCTCAGATGTGTTGGCTCCCATGCCGTAAAGCCCTTGGCCCAATGCCGCTGACGTTCCTGCCGCTGTGTTGCCTTGGGCAAACTGCTGCTGGCCAAGAGCAGCTTGCTGCGCTGCTGTGGTAGCGCCTTGGGCAAACTGCTGCTGACCTAAAGCAGCTTGCTGCGCTGCTGTGGTAGCGCCTTGATTAAAAAGTGTATTGCCCACATTGGATTGCTGTTGAGCAGTGTTTGTGCCTTGGCCGTAAACCTGCTGCCCAAGGGCGGCGGTGTTTTGGCCAGTAGTGGAGTTCATGTTAAAAAGTTGCTGCCCAAGAGCGCCCTGCTGCTGTGCAGCGGAAAGCCCTTGTCCAAAACCCTGCTGGCCAATGGCAAGTGCCTGCGTTGACGCCTGCTGTTGAGCGGCACGGTTTGCTTGGGCAGCGCTAAGGCCAAGTTGCTGTTGCTGCTGGGCGGTGCCAAGCGCCTGACCATAGCCTTGGTTAAGAATGCCGGAATAGATTTGGGCATTAGCCAAGTTTTGCTGCTGGTTAAGGTTCGCCGCAGCAATCCCGCTACGATCACCGCCAAAAGCCCCAGAGCGAATGGCATTGCCCATCTGTCCAGCTTGCTGCTGCTGGTTCTGCTGATTTAGAATTCCAGCGGTACCCTGCAAAACGGTGTTAAGATATGGCGACATGTATTTATTAATCTGATCAGCGCCCAGATCATAAGGGTTAACCGCTTGAGCGCCGCTATTCATGTAATCAGTTGCCATCCCCTGATATGGCTGTGCGCCAATAAGAGCCTGCTGCGTTCCAGATAAGGCTTGTCCTGTTATATTGCTGCCCTGCCCCAATCCCTGTTGGTACAGGCCACCAGCCGCTTGGTTATATGGCTGGGCTGATGAATAGGCAGCACCCAAATTGTTAAGCGCATTCTGCTGTATTCCAGCGCCCTGACTTTGCGCTGCATTAATTGTATCTGAAGATTGCCCAGCAAACTGGTTTCCGACGTTCTGAGCGTTATTTAGTGTATTATACGACTGGCCCGCAAGCTGCTGACCGGTATTTACACCTTGGTTTAGTTGGTTGGTGGCAGTCTGATAATAAGGTGTCGCTGCGCCCTGAGCGTTCATAAGCTGATTTGTTGCAGCACCAAAATATGGCTGCGCCATGTTTGCAGCAGCATTGGTGTTGGCAATACCTGATTGTTGCGTTGCATTTAGCGGAGCAACAAACTCTCCACCGTAATATTGATATGGCCTGTTAGTTACCGTATCGGCACGCGCATTAATTGCCCTATACCTAGCCAACACCTCTGGTGGGATGGTAATCTGCTGCGTTGACTTAGAGGTTTTACCGCCCATTTAATGCTCCGTTCTGGAGGGTTCTCCAGTTTTCGCGCCGTATAGGAAAAAAGCACCGCTTGGCTTCCCAAACTGGCGCTCATACATCCGTACCTTAGCTTCCGTCCTGTTATTGGACAATACACCAATTATTAAAGGAATTCCAAGGGTATCAGATACTTTTTTGCTAAAATCGCACAAACGCCTTGCACGGGCCCCTCTGGCGCTGCGAAATTCGGGGTGAACAAATATAGCTTTTTCTTCAACAACCGGCGCATCTGAGTACCACATTGTGCCAATACGCAGGACCACAATGCCCTCAATTGCGCCATCTTTGGGGCCAATCAGGCCAACAATACCGTGGTCTTGGCAAAGGGCAGGATATATTTCTTGGGCCAATTTTTCAGGGCTGGCTTCAAGAAACCCATTTTCCTCAGTCGCCTGCATGGCAACAACCATAATTTCATCAATATCTTCAGGCGTACCGACACGAATATATAGGTCTTTTGGGTTTGTTTTATCTTTCATAATTAATCTTTCTTAGGTCCGGGTAGGTTCTTTAATGTATTAACAGTTTCAGCGCGCATACGCTTAACAAATTCATCCAACACCCTGTGACCTGTGTCAAGATCGCCGCCGCCAGCCTCAATTACCTGCTCTGGCGTTACGACATATTCCCCGCCAGCCGCTACAATAGGAACAGTCGCAGCGCCACCCTCAGCTTTACCGGGCAGTGGCTCACCATAAGGTCCGCCTTCGACGCCATAGGGCTCTTGCACATTGCCGTAGGGGATGCCGCCAAAGATGGTGCGCATATGCTTAAAGCCAGCCATGGTATTGCCCTCACCCATTGCGCTGATGATGTCAGCGGGGATGACATAAGATCCGGATGCCACATGCATTGGAAGGTGGTCTGTGCGGCCTGCTACGGCGCTGTGAATAGGCCCGCTGTGAACCTTTGTGTTGACTTGACCGCCTGTGGCGCGGGTTGTGCGCGCAGTTGAAAGCGCTGCCGCAATGCTCTGATCGCGAGGGTGCCCAGACTTAATCATCTCAGCAATATTGCCACTAATGACTTTTTGCGATTTACCGTGCTTTAATGGCATAATAACCTCACGAATAGCTGACTGTGACAGCTTGACCTGTGCCCGGAATTACAACAATCCCGTAAACCACTGGAAGGTTAACGAATACAACACCAACCGTGTTTGGTATAGTGTAAATGGGACGTGTTGTTATACTGCTTGTGTTTGCGTCATAAATGGTACCGACAGTTGAGCCTGCGGTCGTGACGGTGACCACCGCCAGCCGCCCAGCAGCATTGTTTACAACAGCCGTAGCAGTAATGTTTTGAACGACCCTTGCGCCCTGCACGGCCACATAAGTTTGCGCCACACCGTTGATAGCTGATGCAATGTTTTTTGCGGTAGTAAGAAGATCGCTTAATGATGCCATGGTTTAAAACTTCCCGTCCGGTTGGATGCGATAGCGGATATTCCCAATCCGCCAAAAGGAATCAATGTCGCTACTGCCAACGCCAATTGAAACCAAACGCCCCCGGAAGCGCGGGGAAATGAAGGTTGTGCTTTGGTTCAAGAGATAGGGGCCGTATGTAATTGGTGTCTGGCCTGCATAATCGGCAACATAAAATGTAAGGTTAACCGTGGCGTTCTGAGCGCCGCCATAATACCCCCACTTCATATCTGGCCAAACCTGATCGACAAAGGTCTTCACGTCTGCCTCAGACATGGCAAAATAGCCCGTTTGGAAGCTAGAAAGCATGGGCTGGCCGTCAGCGTTTTGTGATGTCTCATGCTGGTAAATATACCGGCTGGTCGGATCTGCGCCAACAGGAGGTCCAATAACCGATTGATCAACCCAAGCTGTTCTGCCAAGCGTTCCAAAATCCCAAGCCTTTAAAGCCACATTGTACTTGGCGTATGCGTTAACCTCGCCGCCATTGCTCATGGTCGGATAATACCAAGTAATTTCACCAAACCGCGAGTTTACTGCAACCCGGATTTTATCTAAGTTTGTTTGGTCGAGGTCTTGGAAGATAACGTCCCAAATAGGACAGAAAACAGGCTGCACACCCTCTGCGGTCATTGAAAAGAATTGCGATGGCCCCATCCAGTAAACGGACCCATTGATAGACGCAGCGGCCTTCTTGGCGATTAAACCGCATCCGGAACCCACTTCGTTGAAAGAGTAGACATAAGGCTGACCGATATACTGCATTGACCACACGCCAATGTCCGTCCAGAGCAACGCCTGCTGCGCCGCTTGAATAGCGCCAACAATTCTAGAACCCTTAGGGATACGATAGGAGCCTGCCTGATTAATGACCGTGCCAATCCAATCATTATAGTTGCTGACATCGCACCAACGAACAAGCAAAGGGTCTTGAATACCGGTAAAGGTAGAGCCGTAAGCAATAATTTGGCGCTGGGGCATGGCCACAAATATACCACTATTGACGGGTGGTGCTTGCGGAATAACAGTCGCCTGAGGGGCGGAGTTAGTTGGGTCCCATTCGTAAATAGGCTGGAATTGCGGAGACTGTTCGTAAGTTGGGCAGGAAAGAAGAATTTCGCCCCAGTTATCAAGCGTCCAATCGTCTGCATTAATTGCGGTACCAGTGCTTGGGGCAACGGCAGTACCTGTACCGTAGCCACCGCGCCCATATGCTCCGACACCGTACCCAGTGCCGGAAGAAATAGCGCCGACACCAAAGGTATAAATAAAATGGGCTTGGTTGCCATTTAAATAGCCGGTGGTGGTGGATGCTGGGAGCGTCAGCGCATTAATTGTAAACTGGCTGCTGCTGATGACAGATTGGACAACAAAGTCGCCATAGAAAGTCGTTCCGCCAACTGTCGTGGACATAAGGACAGGAAAGGTAGATCCCACACTGTAGCCGTGATTAGCCAGTGTTACAGTTACAGCGGGACTTGCTGATACAACAGAGAATAGCGGCAGTGTTGTCGTGGTAGATGTCGAGGTGGCAGGAAGCGGCGACCCAAGGCTGTCCAGCGCCTGCACAGTATATGACGTTCCCCCAAGGTATCCATCAGGGTCACACTGGTACAACCCAAACAAAACAAGGCCACCAACAGATATTTGCGTTGCGATGTAGACTGTATTGTACTGGGTTATGCCTGTGGTGGTTGCATCCGTAATAATAACGTAGCTACTTCCAGCCGTGGCCGAAGCTGCCGCTGCCACATCGTCAGCGGTTGAGCGCGGCGTAATGTTTGAAAGGGTACCATTTGTGATAACGCCAAGCTGGGCAGAGCCTGTAACGCCAATTTCTTCAGTTCCAAAAGCAAGATGCTTTACTGCTAGTGTGTCCTGCCAAGCCCATAGAGCGCGGGTAATGGCTGGCATGGTATTAGGGTAATACCTATCCCAGCCGCCAAGCTTTTGGACCAAAGCGCCCTGCTGCTGATCAGGAATAAAGCGAACAAGTTCACTTGATGAAATACCAGCCTCATTCAAGGCTAGTGTTTCATTCTGATCAACGCCGGGGCGTAGCTTCAAACTGGCATGAGGCATGAAGCGCTACCTTGTTGGAGTTGCCGCAACGGGAGGCTGCATAGATGACCAAGCGGATGCGCTGAACTTCTTGCGCCCCTCTTCAACTGAAGCCCCCTTCAGTAGGTTCTGATACTGCAATTCATATGTTGGCCCCATTGATGGGTCATTAGATGCTGCACCAAAGTTGCGTTGGAACTGGGATATGTAGATCAGTGACGCTTGGACCAGAAGATCCGGAAAGTAGGTGCTGATAAAAGTTGTGCCGGTGCTGGCCAAGGGCGTTGTCGCATTTTCGTACAGCGTTGGCAGGCGCACCGTACCAATTACATTGACGCTATATGTAGTGTCAGGATAAGGGCCGACAAGAATATTGTTGGTAGTTTCGCCGCCGGTTGAAAGGTCACCGCCAAGCATAGCAAACAGCTTTGGCTGCGCTGCGTTTGCAGAGGCGGAAGAGCCGTACACATTTTGCAAATATTCTTTTGTTACCGGAAGCAGTGGGTATGTGGCATTGTTCACGTTTATGGTAATTGTTTGTACTGTGACAAAATCATATGCCCCAAGCTGCAATTGGTTGTTGCCAGTGGTCAGCGTGTATGGACGCGATGTCTGAGATGGAAGTAGGTCAAGATCGCGCTGAATCCTTAATTCCGCATAGTTCAGCATCTGAGGGATAATAGCGTTGAATGCTGCATCTACCCCTTCAACAACACCTGAGGTGGTCTGCACATTAACAACGGCCATGGTGGCGACTTGCGTCACATAGCCGTTATAGGTAAGTGGTGTTGTCTGAGGTGTTGCTGGCATGGCGTCCCGCTGCAATAAAAGTGTTCGCTGCGTTCTACCAAATATTAAGACAATGTTCTAGTGCTGATAATCAATCGGCTTTTTCTGTCATCATCTTTAGGTTTTTAAGCAACCGCTCGTCATCTGGGGCATGCTGGATTGCCAATTCGCACTGCTCAATGGCTGATTCCTTCATGCCAAGGTTCCAAGCGGCAATGCTTGCATAGTCATGTGGCTTTGATCCCCACACCTCAGGATCGACTGTATAGACCAATTCACGGTCTTTTATGGCCAATGCAGACAGAGCAGCGCCGTAGCATTCAGCCCACATATGCTTTTCATATGCCAGCTTAGCTATCTCAACCCAAGGTTCGCGGGTATTAGGTGCTTCCACAACACCCATACGCGCAGCGCGTATAGCACTGTCCCAATCGCCAAGTTCCGAATGGCAGCGTGATATTACCCTATATGCGTAGCAACGCTCATTAGGCCAGTTAGCACCGGGCAAAGCCAAATACCGATTGCACTCATCAATGGCCTTGGCCCAATCCCCGTGAAATGACAGTTCGCGGGCGTAATAAAACGCATTTCGCGGATCAATCGGGTCTTCCTTAACGGACATCTCCAATAGCGGTAGATACTGGCCACGGCTCTTCATGTTATCCGGCTTGTGGATCACCAAAAGCATTTCAGTCTGGGCGTATTTCTCATCAATCAAATATGGCATGGGGTATTCGTGGCAGGGATGAACCCAGCGATAGCCATGACGTGCGTGGATCTTTTCATAAAAGAAGGCAATCCCAGCGCCCCAATCAAACTTATAACGCAGACGGGTTGTGTCTTCTTCCCATACGCACTCAATTTCTTCACGCCATCCCGGCTGAAGTTCTTCGTCAAGATCCAGACTGACGCAGATGTCAATGTCTTTAGGAATTAGGGCCAACGCAGCGTTGCGCGCATCATCAAAACGCCAAGGTGTGATGCAAATTGGCAACACTTTTGCGCCATGCTTTTTTGCAAGCTTGACTGTGTTGTCGGTCGATCCAGTGTCCGCAATCAGGATTAGATCAGCATCTTTGGCGGAATTGCAAAAACGCTCGACAAACATCTCTTCATTTTTTGAAATAGCATAAACACATATTTTCATAAATATAATCTTATATTATTGTTAAATATCTAAAGCCAAGCCTATTGCTAAACTAAGCGTCTTTTGCACCTGCAAACTCTTCACGCTTCTTGGCTATGTTGTATATGGCTACACGATCCATTTCTGGGGTATAATCTTCACCCAAAATCTCAAATGCCTTGGTCGCCATTGGTGCCGCAGCCGCACTAGCCGCAGCTTGATTTGCAAAACCGTCCATAATAACCGTACCATTGGCCTTAGTGGTACCGGTAGGCTTGAAATTTTCCATGTACCCACTCACGCGCCAGTAGGTAGCTGGAACGCCAAATTCAGTTTCAATGCTCAGTAAAAGTGCCATGATTTTTCCTTTAAACTAATGCTACGAGTTTCCATGCGCCATTGTATATATAAAACCTGTTGTTTGTTGTATCATAGTACATCGGCACAGTTCCAGTGATAGCTGTAGGTACGCCGCTAGGTGCGCCCGCAGCGGCGGGGATGTAGAAGAAGCCACTGGTCATAGCCGTTGCGCCAGCAGGAGTGGCAGTATTACCGTTCATCGTTGTGGTGCTTGTGCCAGTTGTTGAACCAACTGTTATGTTGGTTGTGCTGCCAGCAGCGCCGCTTGTACCAAGGTTGACTGTTTTAGTGCTACCGCTTGCGGTCACCCCAGTAGCAATACCTACAGTTTGCGAGGCGGTAGATCGGCCCACAGTGATAAGGCCAGTGCCAGACGTGAGCCCTATCGCTATAGTGCCACTGGTACTTGGATTTATTGTCAAACTGGTACCAGTTACAGTGAAAACTATGCCGCTGGTTGCGCCTGTTATAGTTACAGGGCCAGCAAAAGCACTTGAGGCACCAACAGTAGTAGCGTTAACACTACTACAAGTTACAATCCCCAATGCGGTTAATCCGTAAGCGATACTAACTACGGTACCATCGTCGGTAATAGACGATGAAGCTAATGCCGTATTACCACTATTTGACTTAACTATTCGGTTTTCGTTAGCAATACCGGCAACGCCTGTGCCGCCGTTGGCATATGGCAAAATGCCAGTAACACCCGTAGTCAACGGCAGTCCAGTTCCGCTAGTCAGAGTTACAGCAGATGGAGTACCGAGGTCTGGCGTTGTAAATACAGGCGATGTTGCCAGTGCCACGACTGTGCCAGTGCCTGTTGTCGTATAACTAGTACCCCAAGCTGTGCCAGTGGAGTTTGCTATGCCAGCGCCGGGATAGACCATGCTACCAGATCCAGTCGCGCCTGTAGGGCCAGTTGGGCCTGCTGTGCCTGCTGTGCCTGTTGGGCCCGTAGGCCCTGCCACCGTCGATGCAGCGCCTGTAGGGCCCGTTGGCCCTGTAGGCCCTGCCACCGTCGATGCAGCGCCTGTAGTGCCTGTAGGGCCCGTTGGCCCTGTAGGCCCTGTAGGGCCCGTTGGCCCTGTAGGCCCTGTAGGCCCTGCCACCGTCGATGCAGCGCCTGTAGTGCCTGTAGGGCCCGTTGGCCCTGTAGGCCCTGCCACCGTCGATGCAGCGCCTGTAGGCCCTGTTGCACCTGTTGGGCCTGTAGGCCCTGCCACCGTCGATGCAGCGCCTGTAGGCCCTGTTGCACCTGTTGGGCCAGTAGGGCCTGTTGGGCCAGCAACAGAAGATGCAGCGCCCGTAGGGCCGGTTGGTCCAGTAGGGCCTGTTGGGCCAGCAACAGAAGATGCAGCGCCTGTAGCGCCTGTAGGGCCTGTTGGTCCAGTTGGGCCAACTATACCAGTTGGGCCAGTTGGGCCTGCATTCCCTGCTGGTCCCGTTGGGCCAGCTATGATGCCAGCGACAGTCCCGGTTGTTGTGCGGCGGGAAACGCCATCCTGAACGATTTCTAATTGCTCTGTACCACTTAGGGAGATTGCAAGTGGAAGTTGAGGAATTGTTGTATTGGCCATGATCTAATCCTGTTTATACATGCGCTTAACCTATAACCCAATTAGTACCGTTGTCATAGACCGGAACTTTGTTAGACCCACCGCCTGCAACGGTCGAAGCAAATGTTGTGGCTGTAGCGTCGGTAACAAAAGCCCTGCGACCAATTGTTCCCGCAGCGGGAAGCGTAGCAACCGTCAACGTCTTATGTTCTGTGACACCAGAAGCACGAACAGCAAAAGCATTGGCGCGGTTACTTGTGGTCGTTCCAACACCAATCTGAAACGCAACAGGATCAGCTTGTGTTGTAGTATATGTAGAAAACTTGCCGACCGCAGCGCTGTAATCATCAGACACCGTGTGGCCACGCCCAGCCGCAAAACTGTAAGGCGCTGCAAGGTTGTTCTGGAAGCCAAACAATGCGCCAAAGTCGCCCGCATCGCCAAGATAGAGTTCGCGGCCATAGGCAAAAGAGTAGTTACATAGGTTAGAAGTGGCAACAACATAGCCACCCGTAAACGTGTAGTTGCCATCAGGATAGCAGGCATAGCCCCAAGCGAAACTATTGGCTGCACCTACCGCATTGATTGCTGCGCCATACTTGACTACAACATTGTCCGTGCCGGAAGCAGGGGCCACTACAAATGTAATCGTTTTGCGACCATCGCTGGCCGTGCTAACTGAATAATCGGTCGGGCTGGTCTTGACTACGCCGCCAACAGTCACTTCAGAAATGGTGGTGCCGCGATAATCCAGCACAAAAGAAACCGCCGCTCCAGTGCCAGAAAAAGTCTCTTGCAACAGCACACCGCTGGTGCGGCTATCCCAGCTAACCAGCGTATCAAACGTCGAAATGACAATAGTATCAGCCGCATTAGCCGTACCACTACCCCGATCCCAGAACAGTGTTCCATCTGCCTGTTGGGCAACGCGCTCGTTATTAACAAACGCAGGGCCAATGATGTTGTAGCCACCGTCCCAGAGCGATGGGCCAAGCCAGTGCGTGTAATCGCCAGTGCCAAGTTCCTGATACTCCGTCCGCAAGCTGCGGGTCGAAAGATAGCGCCAACGGCCATTTGACAAATTGGAAAACGACTGCAACGCAGGGCTAATCATATAACGGTCGTGGAGCGGGGACATCCCCATGATGAAGAACGGGGTGAAGTCCTCAACCCAGCTTTCGCCGGGGTAGGTGACAGGGTCAGCCGGATCACCACGGAACTGCTTGTCAAGGTTGGTTATGTATGTCGTGTAAGTCGCAAACGTCATTCCGTTTTCGCCAGCACCGTTCTCTTCACCCTGCGCCCATATCAAGAAGTCAATGGTTGTTTTGCCAGCAGCAACAAGCTCTGGGGATGCGATTGCGGCCTGAACCTTAGTCTTGATTCCGACGTAGCGTGGTTGGGTGGCTGGAACCCATTGGGTGATGCTCTGACCACCAACGGCGTCATAGACAATGTAGACTTTGCGTCCTGTTTTTTCAGCAATGTAGTGCGCGGCGGACAGCGAGAAATTATTGTTGCTGCTGTTGCCGGTTGGGGATGAAGAAGTCCAAGGCGCTGCCGTATACTGGCCACCAGACACCCATGCAGACGTAAGGGGGTTCCACGTCTTGACCAACGGGTTCAAAGGGTTGTTACCGCCGCTGTAGACGCCCACGGCGTTCGATTGACCTGTAATGGCAATCAGGACAGGGCCACGATCCCCAAGGGCGATATTAACCTCGTCGGACAACGTGGAAAAATTATCGTTGACCTGCGATGCTCTGATGAGCGTGCTAGAAGTGAAGGTATATGGTACTGCCATCGTCTAACTCCAAATCCCTGATGAGGTAACAGGGTTCTATGTTACTAATACAATATACTAATTTAGCGAACGGCTTGTTTCATACCACAGGCCTGTCGTTCCGTTATAAACGACCGATAAAGTGTCGTTAGCTGAGGAATAAAAATTAGCGCCTCCAGCCAACTTGAAATTTCCTGATTGGCTTGCATCATATATAGTCCATTTGGAATTTGTGAAAAGCATAGTAACTTTGTGGCCATCACGAACTTGCGTTAGATTGATTAACCTAGTATCGTAGTCTGTAGCAAACCTGAGGAATGTACGACTGCCAGTGTCATAAGTAATAGCGCCCCCAGCGGAAGTTATAGTCTTAATGTCATAAATCCAGTTTGCAACGAACATTTCCAATTGTGCTTCGACAAGAGGTCTTGTTGGGGCAGTAGTGCTTGATCCGTATCCGCCTTGCGCCGTTGCATCAATGTCAATTACGAACTGCCCAACATTATATCCAGTGGGTAAAGAATCGCTTTCGGTTACAACTAATCCGTTGTATGCATTCGAACTACCACCTGAAATTAATATTAGGTTAGGGGCTAAAGTAGCTGTCCCTGCCGAGTTAGTACGCAAAACTATCAATGCTCGCGGTGTTAAAGTATTGGCGCAGCCCATATAGCAGTCACGAATACTAATATGAGTAACTGTAGTGCGTTGTCCTTGCGCGGTATTTCCGTCTAAGGATGAATATATAATCGGAATACCACCGCCACTTTCAGGCCCAAATCGGCAGCTATTTAATGAAACCGATGACCTACCATACGCTGCTGAAAACTCATTTGTAATGTCAATCCACCTGCAATTTGCTCCTGCAAAATACGGTGTGAATAGCGTATTGTTTATAATTAACTGGCTATCAGCAAAAATAAACGCGCCGTCTGCGTCAGCGTTCCTAAAATGACTATTGTTGATTATAGTCATATCACAAAATGACTTAACAAATAGGTTGGTTCCACCTGCGCGACATCTATCAAAAACCAGAACCGTAGATCGGCTTGTAGCGAATGATACAGTGTCAACGCCAATCCCGCAGTTAATAAAATCGCAATCAATATATCTAATAAGATTGGTGTCTATGTTGTTTGTGTCCCACTCAGTTGCAGTGGTAAAACCAATCCAATTTAAGTTACTAAAAATTATGTTACGTACTTGCTGCATGACAAAGCACTTAATGGTAGCAGGATTTGCACCTACAAAAGTTGCGCGCCCACCCATTCCTGAAAGAAGAAAATTAACTTGTGCGTTAGGAACCGTAATGGTTGATGTAACTAAATATAGACCGGCAGGGAAACATACAGTTATTGATGATTGCGCCGAAATCGACGTATACTGGATAGATTGTGCGGCAGAAGCGGCGTAAGAAATTGCCGCCTGAATTGCTGCTGTATCGTCAGCCACGCCATTGCCAACAGCGCCAAAATCCTTAACGGAAACGGTCTGAGACAATCTATCGGCTATCGTGTACCCGCTGGTTACTGCACCAGTAAATGGCGGATCGTATTCAACGACCGCAGCAAAATTAACGTTGACCTGCGATGCGCTGATGGGCGTTCCAGACGTGAAGATATACGGTACTGTCATCGTCTAACTCCAATTAGCCTGATCCCAGAGTGACTGGTCCCAAACCCCATAGGAAAGGCCGGTAGTGCCGGAAACACCGATACCAGTTTGCGGTATCTGAGTGAAGCCGTATGGGATACCAACCAGAGCCGTGACCACGTTTGTCGAAGCGGTAAGCAGCGACCCGGCAGATATAACCGTATTTGTTTGATAGGTAAATGCTGTAGCTGTCGTAACTGTTATGCTGTAAAACCCGTTTGCCTGAGGGGCTTCAAGCCCTTCAACGGAAATCTGATCATTTGTTGAAAGGCCATGGGGGGTTGCAAACGTGACTGTAACTACATCCGTTCCAATTGAAGTAATCGACAGTGGGTTAAGCTTGACGGAAAAATGCTCCTTACCAACCAGCGGCATAACGGCACCTTGGGTCAAGCCAAGTGGCGGACCAACCTGCTGCGTAACCAAATTCACCCCATCCTCAGTTGTGAGCGTCACGTTAACAGGTATTGGGATGCCCGTAGTCGGATCAATGATGGGTGGCGCAGTGACAGTCTGATAATCGGTTTCAGCCGTCTGAAAATCCTGCACACGCGCCTGCATGATTGGCACAGGGTCAGCAGGGACCACGATAGCCCGCAATTGGTCTTGAGGTGTATCCAAGCAGCTATTGCAGACAAGGATGCGGGTATTCTGCAATGCCGCACCGCGCCAGTCATACTGCCACTGAAGATCGACATGGTTGTAACGAAACCCGCAGCGGTCACAGATTGCATGCGCTTGGGGCCCTGATGAACTTGTTCTGGCCCGACCTGACTGTGAGGCGTATGCCATTTATCCTACCTAAAATAGCCAGAGATCATTGGGGAAATGTACTGCTGGGCTGTTTCCACGTTCTGCATTGCTGCAATTTGATAAGCTTCGTCGGCCAAAGGCTTTAAGATCTGAAGGCGATCTGGAGCCCAAATCATGGCTAAACGCTGCGCCAACCCATAAGCAAAAGCCTCAAGGAAATAGACAGGGGCGTTGACCGTTTGTCCGTTGGCAAAGTCAGCGTCATCAATCTGGCATACCTGATAGTATTTCAAAGACGTCTGGGTGCCATCAGGGACTGGCCACAGCGACACAGTGCTAGTGATCTGACGGTCCTGCCAGTACGTTGTGGGGAAGCCCTGCTGCTCTTTATTGGGGTATGAAGCATATTCAGTGCGGCTGATTGGCAAGATCAAGCGGTCAATTGGCGGTCCAGAGCCATCGTCAGTCTCAATATAGGTGTCGAGCATGACAATGTTATTGGCAGGCAATGTGTATTCTGATTGGCCTGCAACCAGTGGGATTGTTTGAAGGTTTACCATCCACAGGTTAACACCCTCAGAAGACCAGCGGCCAAGCAACAGGTTCGCTGCCATGCGCGCTGATTCCATATGCTCCTGAAGCAACGCAGTATTGCGAATGCCGCACAGGTTAAAGGCATACAGTGTCAGTTCGCCAAGCGACGGATTGTAATTAAAAGTGCCGCTTACGGTCATGCCGTTACCCCTTAAAGAGCGCCTTCGTTCTTGATATATACAAGTTGGAATTCAGTGGTCACACCAGAACTTGCCGCTGAAGAAACAGCCCGAATTTCAATATCAGACTTTTCAGCGACAGCGATGGGGTACTGAAACGCGATCCATCCCTGAACACCGTTGGAAACGCGAAGCTGCGAAATAGTGTCAAAAACAGATCCAAACGGCCTTACGCAAAGAGAGACAGTTCCATTTGCGGTTGCAGAAGCATTTGAATAGCCTGATGCGTACCCTGTCAGATATGCTGTATATCCGGCAGGGACAGTCCAAATAGCTGCGGTTGCGCCATTGGCAGTAGCATAAACGCTGTAGATTACGGCTGGAACACCAGAGGTTACTGTTCCTGTTCCAGCATATATTGAACCGGCAGCGGCTTCCCCAGTTCCTGCCGTTAATACAGCAATGTGAAAAACGCGAAGGTAGCTATTAGCGGTATTAACGGCTGTCTGCCCATTGAGCGTCACTGTCTCGCTGATCTGGTTATAATCGGCATCCAAGCCATCAATTAAAATGGTGCGGGCTCCAGTACCCGCAGCGGTATCACTTGCGCTGCTGCTTGAAATCTTCATAACCGAAGCTGTAGAAAGATAGGCGTAAACCGTGTTTTGGTTCCAAACTGTTATGTAAGACGTTCCAACGCTACCGCTTATCCCGGAAATAAGTTCAACCGCATGGCCTGTGATCTGGCCACGGGAGACTTGAAGTTCGAACGGTTCAGTGACGCCAATGCGACTAATGGATTGGTTAACAACGCCAGTGGTATTAAAGGTGGCCATGCCAATTTTCCTTTTTCAAAATTCTATGTTGTTAAATAGCACTTATTGAAGCGCTAGACTAGCACTTCACGTCCCATCTTTTAAGAGCCAAATTAATCCGGCTATTCGGATCATGCGCTGTCTTTGCTGACGTGAGTTTTTCTTTCATTCCGCACATCCGTGAACGGAAGTTATCGCGCCTATCTGCTGCCGCAGGGCTGCGATCCGCTTCGCCAGCGGTGACCGGGCGCTTTATGTCGTGACCTTCTGCACGAAGGGAAGCGCGCCCCTTGTCGTTCAATCCACCAGACTTAGACTGGCCCTCTTTACGCTGCCAAGTATCAGACATACTGCTCTCCATAGTAAAACGGGGGCCGCTAAGCCCCCGCCTTATTTTCACAAAGTCTTAGCGATTAGCTTAACGAACCGCTGACATTACGACCCTTTGCAGGGGTACCTGCGCGGGCGGACGAAAACGGACTGCCGCTATCGCAAGATCCACCGGACTTGCGTGGCTTGCGGCTTGCGCAGGCCATAGCATCCATGCCTTTGACTTTACCGACAGTCTTGCCACCGCGCTTACGCTTTTCAGCTTCGTCGTTGACATTGCTTTCGTAGGTGTAGCGCATGTTCTTTTGTGATTGATTCTGCGCCATTTCATTAACGCCACCAGATGCGCGTGATTTACGACCCTTCATGATGAGTCTCCTTATGCCGTGAGGTTGTTGGACTGAATATAGCGAACGGTCAAAACACCGACGCCAGTACCCGTATTGGTAGATGTCACCAAAATACGGATGTCGTTTGCACCAACATCACGCCAATTGGCGATTGCAGCATCGACTGTGCCGGGATTGGCAGCAACGACACCCTTGGTTCCGCCTGCAACAGCGCCAGCAGCAGTCAGCGCCGTAGCTGAAACTGTGGTTCCGATTCCAAGCGTGGACGCAGCACCTGACCAAATAGTAGATACCAGCAAATCAATGCCAATAATCTGACTGTCAGCAGGGATGACAATGTCTGTCGTGTAAACACCAGCAGACGATCCGTTAGTTGCCTGCGTTATTGCCTGAGACTGAGCCATTGTAGTGTAGCCAACATTGGCCAACCCGCTATCACCGCCAGCACCGGCAAGGTTGCCGCTGCCATCGCTCTTAAGCACGTTGCCTGCCATAATCGGCCCGGTAAAAGTGGTAATACCCATTTGGACCTCCTTTAAGGTTTCCCCCTCCCCGTTAAGAGAGGGGGTGCCGATTAATTAAGACGTTGGGAACGAACCGTAGATCGAACGCCAGTTGTAATAGCCAAAGCTATAACGCTCATAACCCTTGACCAAGAGGTTGTCGGTTACGAAATCGACTTGCATGTCGGTTTCGAACTTGACGCGCTCCATGTACGACAAACCGTCGATGTTGGTCAGAAGGAACCAAGCGTAGGCCGACGTCAAGAAGTCGTTGACCATGTAGCCTTCTGGAAGGCCACCACTGGTGCTGAGCACAGCATTGACATCATTATCTGCTGTACCCGGACGGAGTTCCGTCTTGGTAAGGCGGATAGCGACAGGCTCAAGCTGCGGCGGAACGATAAGCTTACGGCCACGGGCGAAGACCTTCAGACCAGCTTGATCCTTGAAGTTTGTGCGAATTGAAATCATTGCATTCAACAGCGTGGCTTCGTTCAGATCGACCTGAGTGGTCGGCGTGTTGGCAACCGTACCACCATCAATAGGGTGAGCAGTCGAGCAAAGTGCTACGCCGTCACCGCCAATGTTGGCGTTGTAGGTTGTTGCCGTGTTCAAGATGTTCGAACCGTAGATTTCCTTGGTCTGCTGGAATGATTCAATCAAGCCAAGGTTCGATGGTTGGAACTGGGTCTTGTACAGGTTATCGTCGATGGCTTTGCGCGTGATTGCATAGCCAAGAGCAATTTCGTTATGCTCTTGGTTGTATACATAACGCTCACCAGCGCCGTTATCGAAAGACGTTTGACCGCCTTCAGTCTTCAACTGAGCAAGACCAAGGTAACGCATTTCAGCGGTACGTTCGAGCGCAAGCTTCGAATCGTGCTTTGTGAAGATCTTGTCGTACTGAGATGGGATCATCTCGTACTTGCCTTCTACGCCCCGTAAACCGGGGAGCAGAAGGTCTTTAATTGCTGATAAATTAACAGCCATGGTACCTTACTCCCTTATGTGTGGATGGCGTTTAGGGTCTTGGTGGATACGTTGTTGAACGCAACAATTACATAATTGTATGCGCCAGCTTCGGAACCATTTGAACCGGGCGGGTCTACGTCAAGGCTAACAACCTTGAACGGCAAAGTAGCCGTGGTTGCTGCGGTGGTGATGTCCACAAAAGCGCCTGAAATGCCGCTCATCGTGTTTGGCGTACCGTATGAAAACTGCACGTTAGCGCCGATGGCCGCAACTGTTGCGCCCGTCGAACCCGTCTGAACCAAGAACTTGGCATTCGGATCGTTAACAAAGTAAACTTCAACGGTGTTGCCAGAAGCTACGTCAGCAGCGCCCCAGAAGTTTGACCAAACGGTACGCTTCTGCGAAACTGAAAGATACTTACAACCAGCGAAAACACCAGCAAGGATGCCAGTGCCGGGTGTGTCAGGGAATACTGAACCGTTAGCGTTCTGGTAAATGGGGTCACCGAAATACATAGCAGCGGTATTGTAAGCGCAAAAGCCCACAACCTGCTCGTAAGTCGGAGCAGAACCAGTCCCACTTAACTGTCTAAAACCGAAAGGCGCATTGGTATTGGCCATGACGGGTCTCCTTTTTAGGAAGCCATCATCGCGCACCGGGGCGACTAAGACTGGGTTTTTTGAATCTCCGCACCGGGGGAGATTTCCTATAAATCGTTTATTTTTTGTTGTTTGTCAACAATACAATAAAAAGGGCGGCATATAGCCGCCCGATTTACCCAATTTCCTTACTGCGGAATTGGAATTGAGTCGTATGATTTTCGAATATTGACCAGCGATTGGTCTTTATTTGCCCGCTCAAACTGCCCGCCTTCTGCGGAATTTAGCTGGGCTTCCTTTTGCCTGACCTGATTACGCGCCTTGCGTAATTCAATTGCACGGGACTCATCAGATATTTCTGATGGACGCTCCATAAGGACCATACCCTTGCGTTCAATTATAGGGTGGTTGCCGCTATTTGGCATGTAGGATGGGTGACGCGACGTGGGAACAGCTTCCCAACCGGAGCGGGCCAGCGCCACTTGATAGGCAGGATCTTCAGCGCCCATCAAAAGCTTACGCTTCCATTCATATTCCCAGCCCGGTGGGATGTCAGCCTTATTGATGTAAAAGTCATCAGTGCCTTCATCCAAATCGCCAAGGTGATCACGAAGTTCTGCGGCACGGCGCGCAGCACGGGTGCGGGGATCTTCTTCACGCATTGGGGCCCGAATATCTTCACGAATTGTTGGCGTAATGTCTGCATGCGTTGCCTCTGGTGCAACAGCAAGGGGCTCATATGCCTCTTCCAAATCATTTATATTTACCGCCTCTGCGGCATTTTGGGCTGCTTGATCAAGGGCTTCCTTAACCTTTGGTGGGCGTCCGCGCTTTTTTGGTGCAATAGTTTCCATAATAATACTCCTTAAATTTAATTCATTTTACCTTCTTTTTGAAGGGTAAGCTTGTTGCGGCCATATTCCTCAGGCGTCATACCCATCATGCTGGCTATATCGCGCTCTGCTGCGGTAAGCGTCACACGGTTTGGCCTGCTTCCGCCGCCGCCGCCACTGCGCGAAACAGGGGCTGCTGGCGGTGCTGCGCGGCGCTGCGTTGGCTTTGCAGCGTCAGCCATGGCGTCATAATCACGTCTATTATCCTGACTGCGGACGTGGAGAATATCTTCAATTGCGTCAAAATAATCGTCAGAATCCGCAGGAATGTCATCTGCCATCGCCAGATTGTGCGCTGCCAGCATCTTTTGATACAGGCGCGGTTCTGTGGCAAATTGCGGATTCCGGCGCACCCAGTCAGCAGATCGTGGCGAAAGCTGCGATGCCAAAGCCTCAACAGGGTCAGAAACATAAGGCGTTGGGGCTGGTTGACGTGGTTGATTTTCCAGCGCCTGCTTACCTTGCTCAAGCTGAAGAAGTTTGGCTGCGTTGGAAGACATCTCCGACTGAATGTCAGCCGCAGTGTCAAAATCACCCATAGACATTGCGTCACGGTAATTTGCTTTTAGGATATTATTGTTCTGAAGGACTGTATCGATGGCATTTGACACCAGATGCAAGCTTGTGTCCTGCACCTCACCCTTTGCCTCATACGCCGAATATTCGGCTTCGCTTGCACGGCGCTGGGCTTCCTGACGCGCTTTGCGCTCTTCTTCCAATTGACCCTTTAGGGCCTCAAGGGTGTCATCTACCGGGTCAGAGTTTTTATCCTCCGATTTTTCAACAATAATGTCTTCCGCTGGCTTTGGATCTTCGCTCAGTTCAATTTCAAACTGCTCTTCTGCATTATCTTCAATATTCATTTTAGCTTCCTTACCAGATCATATCGGGATGGGGGACGCTGCCCCGAATGTTTGTATCTTTTAACGCACGGCAAAGCACGTTGTTGACGGTAATTGTCCAGCCGTCTGACGGGCGGTAAACAACCCAATCATGTAGCTTTACATCCATACCCCGGAACCAGTTACCGTTGGGATCGTCAAAAGCTTCAGAACCCATCTTAACAACAAGTCCGACCTTGCTCTGGTGGCGGTCTTCGTCGCGGTGCTGATCCGGCAAGTAAATGCCGCTTTTGGTCTTTTCCGGACGCAAATACACAGCGACAACCACTTCATTGTGGAACACTTTAAACTTTTCAATATCGCCCAATGCTTGAAGAATCAGTTCCTTTGGGTCTTCTTCATGAGTCATATTCATATGTGGCATTTAATTTTTCTCCATATTTATCGTTCAGCAATAATTTTATTGACCTCTTCACGCAGGTCTTCGAACTCGCGAAGGCCAGCGATTCTACCAACTTGGTATTTATAGTCGGAATAATCAACGACTGCATGTGCGTTTGTGATGTTTTCTGAAAGGGTCGCAATGCGCGCCTCAACAAGTTTCATTAATTCAAATTCAAATAGATTGTTAAAGTTCATCGATATATTCCATAAAATAAAATATTGGGCGACGATCTTTTAATCAACGCCGCCCAAGCTTAACTACTTTTTACGTTTTTGGATCTCCGTCTTTTCCAAACGACCCAGACCGCTTCCAGCGCCTGCATCCATGTCCTTATAAGAACGGTAGGTGCGGCCACCAGCCTTGCGTGGCATTGGTGCAGGACCTGCGCCCGGACCGCCTGCTTGCGGCATTGGGATTGGCATTGGCATGGGCATAGGCATAGGAGCGCCAGCCTGTGGTGGAGGTGGCATCTGCACCGGTACACCCTGAGGTGAAGGTGCTTGCTGCATATTAGGGTCCATTTGTGGCTGGCCCTTACCAGTTGCAATTACAATGTTGATATTGGTGCCGCTCTTCTTCTTCTTAGCACGACCACCAGCATTCATTTCAAGGCCAGAAAGGCTACCGCCCTGATACTTGGCAACGCGACCGCTTACCTTTTCTTGTGTCTGCATTTCGCCATCCAGTGAGGTGTAACCGCCACGGGCTTTAGCAGTACGCGCAGATTGCTTAAATGCTTCTGCGGTTGGCGCACCCTTGCTGCCGACCTTGCGCATACGCTCCTTTGAGCCATTCGCGATCCGCTCCTGCTTGGCGTTGATGTTTGCGTACAAACCGCCACCACTCTTCTTGCCTGCGACTGCTGGCGTTGGTGATGCGTTTGCCGTTGCGCCCGGTGCGCCCGGTGCGCCCGGTGCGCCCTTTTTCTTGCCAAACCGGCTGTACGCCAAAGCGCCAAGACCACCCATGAGCAAGGACGGGTTTTTCAAAATTTCATTGCCCGCAACGCCAAGTGCGGCATATTTGCCGACATCTTTCAAAACACCGCCAAGGCTCTTGCCAGTGCGACCGCCCTTATTCAAGCCCTTTGACGAATGCTGGGTGTCGTGCTTCTTGTCCATCTGGGACTTTTCCCACGCTGCCATCGACATGCCATACTTTTTAGCAAGCTTCTTGTCTTGCGATTCGTCCTTAGCGGAACCTTCCCAAGCCTCGCCGCCATGCTTGCGACCATTACGCATACCGGCCATAGCTTCCGACACAGACATTGCTGAAGGCTTAGCGCGCATAACATCTTTAGCTGCCTCTTTGGGAGGCATACGCTTCATTGGACGCGCTTCTGCTGGGTAACCCATGCCAAGTTCTTCATTGGTTATGCGGCGACCGGAACTATCTGTTGGGCGCGAAGAAATATCCCTATCTGGCATGCCGCCAGAAGTACGAACCATGCCAAGATCTCTGTCTGTAGCGCGGTTACCGTATCTGTCTGTTGGGCGCGTGGAAATATCCTCATCCATCGATCCGCCATAAGCTTTCTTTGTAGCCCGACCGCCTGTTTTCAAACCACCAATATGCTTCTTGCCTTCGCGGGCTTCGTTTGCATCTTTCAAATTGCGGTTAACCAGTGCGTCAACGGTAAGATGCTTCTTACCTGCGCGTGGCTTCTTGCCTGCATTCTGCTTGGCATCAGCGCCAGCAACAGCGACAACCTTGCCGCCCTTCTTGTAAGCGCGGCGCGAAACTGGGCGCATGCCCGTCTTGGCCTCAGAATCAAGAACTTGCTCAGGACCGTAGTCAGAAGCGTCAACCTTGCCCGTTTGTGCTGAGGTTAGGCGGTGAATTTTAGCGCGCATTGCACGACGAGCGTTGCGGGACATCTCTGACATACAGTCTCCTGTCTTACCGAATTACCGGCGAATAAAAGCTTCCACAGAATTGTGGCCAAAAAGACATTACCTTTTTTTCATACCCTTGGCAATCATCAACGCACTACGAACTTTACCGCCCTTTTTAAAGCCTTGCTCTTGCTTTTGGCGGCGGTCTTCCATGATGTTATCCAACCATTCCTGCGTAGCATCTTGGAATGGGACTTTAGTCATTAGTGACTGCTGAAACAAAGTTTGGCCAGTAGGTGAGTCGTAATTAATGGCCTTCCCGCTTTTATCCTTTGTTTTCATGGTTTTAAAAAAATCACTAAACATTAGTTTGGCTGGAATTGGGATGCTTGATCCACCCATATACCCTTCACCCTCAGACGGGATAAGGGCAGGATAAGTTTTATGTTTAAGGTCTGGATTGGTTACAATACGACCAGATGGCTCAACCTGCGAAAAAGCGCTGCCAGTTGATAAGCGCGGTGCGCCAAGAAGTTCTGGTGTTGATGCAGAAAAACGGACTTCTCCAATGTCTGGGAACCCAGCTTTCTGCCATCTTGAACTGTCAATCTTTTTAGCAAAGAACGATGCGTGTGTACCGGGTCTGCCCGCAAAAAATTGCTCAGCCTCTTTGGTGTTCATGATACCCGGCCACGCCATGGGGTACTTTTTTGTTGCCGGTAGCGCTTCGCGCATCATGTCATCAAAATCATCAATATGCTTTTGCGCAATTGGTGAATTAGGTATCATGCGCAAAATAGGCTCATAAGCATGGTGCGATGAATCAACGCTGCCAAGCCCCATGGCAACGTGCGTACCGATTGCAGGCGTACCCTCTGGCGTCTGTGCTGCAATCTTTTTGGCAAGTGTTTTGGCTGCACCAATACGATTGCCATAAGCAGCGGGATCGCGGCCCTGCGCAAACTCTGAGCGCATAAAACCAGCGCCACCCTGCTGTTCGCTGGGGTCAACAAGGCTTGTTTGACCTGTCTTGAGCAAGATTTGGTCAGCGGGTGACAAATCACCCAAGAATGGGAAAATTCGCGAACCACGCCGCTGCATTTCTTCAATGTCGGCCTCTTTGCGCGGAAGCATAAAGCCCTTTTGAACAGTGGTAGATTCCATTTCGCTAAGGGGCTTGCCAAACTTACTCATCTTGACGTTTGCAGCGCCCGGATAGGATGCAAGAACGTCGGAACCCTTAGTCGTAATCTTACGCGCAAGTGCGTATTGTGCCCGCTTTAGGTATTCTTTGAATTTCGCAGGATCAACGCTTGGGTCATTCAACCCAGCCATGCCGATTGCCTGAAATATCTTGGTGACCGGATGCTCAAGCATGCTGGGCTGGTCGTATGCATTTTGCGCACCACCCTTTGCAGCGTGGTGCATAGCGCGCACAACATCTTCGTGCGTTGTTTCTTCATCGCCAGCCTTATCCCAAACCGCATGGTGAGCAAGGTGCTGGTAATACGGCTTCAAACGGTCAGGAAGGGACAGATCCATGGCGCTCTGGCGCGCTGCAAGGCGGTCAACGGCTTCAACGCCTCCTGCGCCACCCTTTTTGGCGATATACTTGCTGGCTTCCTTGGTTGGACGCCCGGTGTGCAGGATAATCTGGCGCGCATCCAATGTTGGCTGGTCACCGCGCCCCATAAGCGATGCAAGGAAACCAGACTTGCTGGGGCCGACACCGCGAATGTGCTGTGTAAACGCCCGCCATTCTTCTGGGGTGCTTGCCATCAAGTGACCGGCGTGAACAAGTTCAGATACCTGCTTTTCCTTGCCCGGAAGGTTAAGCGCAGCCCATGTCAAGGCATCAGGAATGTCTGTCTGGTGACGGCCAAATGGTGCCATGACTTGAATTGCGTTTTGGATTGCAGTCTGGTGTACCTTGCCCTTTTCCGCTGCGTCAAGGTATGCTTGGCCTGCTGGTGTGTGCAACCATTCGCCAAAAGCACCTTCAGGGCGGATTTTACCAGTCATTTCCTCCGGTAGATCAAGGCCAGATGCGCGCAGCTTATCAACGTCTGCGGCCCGACGCTGAATGCTTGACCGGGTAATTGTGTATGCCTTGATCAGGTCGCGTGGCGTAAGGCCGCTGCCACCAGCGCGCTGAGCAATGGTGTCCATAAAGTCGCCAAACTTTTCGACGTGCGAAGGAATTTCCTTCATCCCGCCAAGGCTGTCCTGAACATCTCCAACGGAACGCCAGTTCCAGTCGGATATGTGCTGCGTGGCGGGATCTTGGTAGCTATCGACGCTTCCACCCTTGTCGTAACCATCAACCTCACCGCCGTCAGCATAGGCAGCAAAACCCTTCTTCAAAATGCTTTCGCGCATCTTGGGTGTCATCTCCAAAGTGGGTAGGTCGGTAGTGGTGTCGGAAATGTAATCTCTTCTGTCGTAATCATCAGAATATTCTGACGGATGCTTGACGGTTGAAACAGAAAATTTGGCGTCAGGATCATGCTGCTTGGCAAGCTTCATCAAGCGCTTAGGCAGCATCTCATTGTAAAATTTCTTCATACCCTCGCCGCCAATTGTAAGATCGACGCCGCTTAACGTGCGCCAATCACGGTACGGGGAGTAAGGGCCTAATTTCATGTCATCATGTGCGCGCCTTAATTTGTTTGTTAGCGCATTATACTCATCGACAAGGCCAAGGTTTTGAGAAAAAGTGTAAGGACTTTCTTCAAAATTATTGCTAATTACATTTTTGTATTCCTGCTGATTTTTTTTGATAAAATCTGCATTTGAGTCCGATTCACCAATGCGCCTTTGCAGGTCAGCCTCAACTGCCCTGCTTTTAAAATCTTCAAAGTCTTTGTTTGCAGCATCAATTTTAGCTTGAATCTCTTCGCGACCAGTTCCTTCGCCAGAAAAGATCTTACCTGCAACTTCCTTGCCTAAGGCATCTACCACGTCTTTTTCAGCAAGCCCGTCTTGGTCATAAACTTTTGCACCCCGATGACTGCGGGCTATGACGTTGTACGTTCCATCATCGTTCTTTTCGTGGTGGATGTCTTTGATGTGCTTGCTGAGGTTGTAGCGGTCAGCAACAACGTCACCCGGCGACCATGCAAGCTTATCGTGCCCGCCTTTTGCAGCTTCCATCATGGCGCGCTTTAGCCCTAGATCAACCCAGTCATCCGTCTTTGTGACGTAAGGGGCTGGGCTCATTGTGTTACGGGCTTTTTCTGCATTTTGGCGCATTTTTATGTAGCGGTCAGCCTCTTCTTCGCCACCGGCAAAGTAAGCCAAGTTTTCGTGGGCATGCTCACTTGCAATTGCATTGCGAATGTCTGAAAGATCTTCATCAGGCATGCCAAGATCTCTGGCGCGTTTTGTGACCTGATCTAAAGCGCGATCGCGAAGGTTTTTGTGGTAATCGTCAAATTCAGAAATAATCTTTTTGCTTGTTTCTGGATCTTGATCAAAGCCTTTTTCACGACCCTGCTGGGCCCAGTCGCTCTGCAATTCATCAAGATGTAAGATGCGCTTACCCTCAGAATCGGTGCGGTCCTTCATCAATACATGCGCTAGAATATTCTGCTCACCGCCAAGGTGGCCACTAACCCCCTTAAACATGACATCATCGCCGCCATGCTTTAAAGCAATTTCGCGGTAATTTTCACCGCCCGGAAGCATATGCTCCTCGTGGTGCGGATCTCCTGCGCTTTCGATATGTAATTCAGATTCCCTTAGGGCTCTGCGCTTTTCGGTTAATTCACGGCGTAAGGCTTCTTCTTCCTCACGGCCAAAGTTGGAAATGTCTGCATCTGGGTTTGCATTGCGATACGCCAACTTGCGATCCTGCAAATCGCGCTTCTTATCCCAATATTCATTTTCAAGCGCAGCCATGCTTTCAGTATTAGCGTCTTCGGTGTAGAAACCTCTTTCCTTAATCGGCGTCCGGTTTTGGTGGAAATGCTCTGCAACCTGTTCGCGGGTAACCTGCGGCTGATCAGCAAAAGCTTGGTCGTAACCAGATGCCTGAAACTCGCTGGGCTTGACGCCGCGATTGGTCAGCATGCTGCGGAACTCTTGGGGCGATGCCTTTGCCTGCGGGGAAGCTGCTGCCGTTGCTGCACCATGGCTGTACAAGCCCATATTGTCTGGTGCTGCATAGTCTGTGGGTTGCTCATCATCAAGCATGCCGCCGTCAGCATAGCCCACACGCCCGCCATACTCGCGCACGATGGCGTGGCTGTGTACGGGATGCTCACGACCACGAACAAGGATCGACCCTACCTGTGGGCCCAGTTCGACGTTACCACGGGTAGTGGGGCGCAGGCGAGGCTCAGAAGGGGCGTCAGGGTAGCGGCTAAGATCAACGCCCTTGGGGAAATGCGCATCCATCACATAATGGTGCTTGCCGCGATGCTCGACAGAGACAATGGTACTGGTGCCTTCATGGCCCTCAGGCGCATCCAACCAGCGCCATCCAGCACGTTGCTTAAACAGATTGGTCTTGACCAGCGCGCTGCCTTTACCGGGCGAACCTGTTTCGTCAGCCGCATCGCGTGAGGCGTGGAAGTATGGCTTGCCGCCTTCACCAATGCCAATGGACGCCTGCGCGGCGCGGTGCCCCGTAACGTCTTCCTTGTCGGGCATGGATAGATACGCGCCACCCGGCATATCTTCGTCAAACATGCGCTGGGGCTTTGGAAAGACTGACATTGGATTATTGACAACGTGGTCATCAACCCCACCGCCAGTGGCGTACCCCTTTTCCCACCAATCCTCAGGAAGTTCTGGCTGACCTTCGTAGCCCAAGCTGCGCATGACGCGAGATGGCTTGGCGTCAGATGGGAAATACTCGTTTGGCTTTGGGATAATATCTTCGTCGTGCGCGCCTTCCGGAAACACATCGCTACCGGCTGAACTACCCACCATAGCCCTTACCGGGATATGGGTGTAGCCAAGCTGTTTAGCGGCAAGAACACGGTGATTTCCTTCACCAACAATTGAAGTTCGGGAATTCTTACCCGTGCTGATAAGCACCGGTTCACGCAGTCCTTCTTCCTGAATCTCGTTACGAAGCTGCTCCATACGCTCAGGCGAGTGGCGATATTCATTGCCGCGCCGCTCCATAAGCCAGTCAATTGGCACATATTCCATAACATGCCGGTAATTAGTATTTTTAGGGCTGATGGGAACAAGACGATGCTCACCTTTGTAATTTCCAACAACCTTGATCTTACTATTGTCGCCGTAGACCTCACCGCCAGCAGCATATTGGTGGTCAGGCAAATTGAAAGAAAAAGGATCTTGTGACTGGAATTGCTCAAATGGATTGTCAGACCGTTGAGCAGGAAGCCTGCCACCCATAGAAAACTGCAAGGGTGGCCTTTGCTCTTCGTAATCAGGCTCCCCAATTTGGGGCAAAGGCACACGCGCAAAGTTTGGATCGATCATAGCCGCAATGTTTCGTGCGGTCATGATTGCTTTGCGGATAGCCTTTGGGTCGTTCATTCGCCTTCGCCCTCATTAAATTTACGCTCTGACGGGCCAACCAATGGCTCGACAGCTTCAGCCTGCTCCGGATGCATTACAAGGTCACGGGCAAGCTGCAACATGGCAACACGCTCACGGCTCTGACGATCCAAATCGCGGTTCTGATCTTCAACCATACGCTCTTGATGGCGGACGCCAATTTCGCTGCGCTTGGTTTCGGCATTGATAAGATCTGCCTGTGCGGCGTTGAGCGCTGCCTGACCCATTTCTGGACCTTCTTGCTTTGGCGCAAATGCACCAGACTGGATCTTGGCTTGTGTTTCTGCTGCCCGTGCCTGCGCTTCCATCATCCGCGCATTTGCGGTCATTTCGTCGTTCTTCATTTTTGCCTGAGCCTGCAACAGTTCTGGCGGTGGTGATGCTTGCGCATTTGCCGGTGCCATAAACTGCGACGGGTTCGACCAGCCAATAGCTTGCAATGCAGCAACGTCGATGGCGATAGGATCGTACATCGATGGGTTTGCCTGCTGAAGCTGCTTTAGGGCAGTAATCTTCATGATGCGCTGACCATGTGACGCTGTGTTGGGGTCTGCCTGAGGCGTAAGGTCGTAGTCATCAAGCGCCTGAATAAATGTTGCCTGATCCCAAGACATAGTTGGCTTGGCATTGCGCTGCCAAAAGCTTTCTGGGTTTTCGCGGAAGCACTCGCACAGCAAACGGAATTCTTCCGCTTGTGCAGCGTGGAGGCGTTTGTGAACGGCGTTCATGACCTTGGTGGCCTGTTCAATCATGGCAATGGTGGTGCCCACAGGGGCATCAGCACGGCCTTCACCGACCTGCATTTCAGACGTGCCGCCAATACGAGCACCGGTCTGCGCCATGTCGCTAACAAGCTGCATCAGCGCCTGCGATGGCGGCTGGTAGGGCAGGGGCATAACCGCTTGTGATATTGGCATGCCGCCAGTCTTAATTAACGCGCCGCCGCCGGGAGGAACCCGGAAGATGTTGGTGTTCTGCCGTGCGCCCGTGTCAGCCATTAGGAAGCCGGGGAAGTTGGAATACATACCTGCATCCAGCAATTCGCGCCATGCAGCCGTGATGGCGTTGGTGGTGTTGCCCAGAATGTGCAGCAGGCCAATGTCGTAAAAGCCAAGGCCCGGTACGAACGTGTATTTAACAAAGCTGCTCTTGGCTATTGGCAGGTCTGCTGTGTCTTCATCAAAATTACGGACAATTGACAAGATTTCCTTTGAGGAAACGTCAACGGTCACACGGTATGGGATCTCAAGCCCAGATATTTTGCCTTTGTGCTTATGCTCAAAGCCCTTGATGTCCAGTTCGCAATAGCATTCGTAAATTTCGCGATCACGATCCAACGGATTGGTGGCATCAGACGAAATCCCCTGCTGCTCACGCTCTTCGCGCTGCAATGGATCAAGGCGGCGCATGCTAGGTGTGCCTAAATCAACGTCACGATAGACGCCAAGGATCTGCATACGCTTCACAATTGACGGGCGCATCATGATCCGGTGCGTAATGCGGCGCGCATTGGACAAATCCGTTGCGTCATTGCTTACGATCAGGTCATCTGCGTCCACAGTCTCTGAAACAGGGCGGTTACGCAGCGGGCAATAATAAACTTTTTTAAATGACGTGCCGCCAAAGCCCAGCATCAGCAACATACGGTCGGTGTCGGGGTAATATTCCGTCGCCGTCGATGTCAAATAGTGATTAAGGTCACGCTCAAGCGCGTTTGCAATCTGGTCTTCCTGCAATGACGCATTGTTATCGTCATTGCGGATCTTAACAGGTCCATCTGTCGGCAAAAGTTCCGACCGGGAGTTGGCTTGGAAGCGCAATACAGCTTCAAGCAGCAATGGGTGGCGTACACGCGACATGCCTTCAACCGGTGCGCCGTCAACGGCCCCTGTGAGGCCCGGAATCTCTATTTTCAGGCCAAGAAGCTTAATTCCCTGCGCCCGTGTCTCAACCCAGTCCTTACGCGATAGCAAATCGTCATCAATTCCGCGAAACAGGTCACCAGAAATAGAATTAAGTTCAGCTTCGTCAATTTTATCGACCAGATTGGCAAACCAGTCGCCGTCATCGCCATTTTCAGCCGATTCAAGCGGGTTTCCATCAAGCGAAACAGTTATTGAACCGTCATCATGCTCAATTGAAAGGATATTCCCGTTCTCATCTGTCTCAGGAGTGTCTCCACTCTCATCTGCAAAGTCGATTTGGATCGGTGACGTGTCAATCGCACCCGGCTCATCTGGAGCAGGCTGACGAATATTCATTGGAGCGAGGCCCGGTTGCGTTGCCATCAATCTTCCTTTGCTTCTGCGCTTCTAAGGCATTCCATCTCATCGCAAAAAAGACGCAATCCTTCTTCTGCTGCTGAATTATCATCTTTAGCGTTCAATGTATAGGTGCGCTTGTGGTCAAAAGGCACTTCGCCCCACACTTCTACCTCAAATTGCTTATGACCAAGGTCTTCAACCGTGCAAGATGCGTTAACGCGACCAATATACTTCATAAATCCTCCATTATGCCGGGTACAAAGGAACACTTTGCTTGCCCGGATACACTTTCATGTTCTCAATCTCTTCAATACGCTCCTGCGACCGGGTCAAAAGCCCAATATCACGCAAGTGCCGTATGCTCATAGACACAGTGTCAACCAAATCGTCATGCTTTCCCTTAGGGAATTGGCCAACTTGGGTAATTAACTGCTCTGCCCACACCTTATCAGGCGCATACACCATACCGTCAGCAAATAAATGCTGAACAGAATACAACCGCGACAGCTTGTCCTGACTTTTAGGGTCACAAAGCTGCACAGCAAAGCCTTCGCTGCCATAAAGTCGCCGCAATTCCTGTGATACAGATATACCCGCAGCCTTATTCTCAACCAAAAGCTTGTCTACTTTCAATGACTTACATGTCTTTGCCACTTTTTCGACAAGATCATGGAATTCAAGGCGCTCCTGCCATGAATGCATCAGCATTAGGCGCGGTGCAGTCTCTGCATAGCCACGGTCAAAGTACATTGGACGGCCATCTTTGTCCAAAATGCGGTTAGCAATGGCCGTGGAATCAGTCGTAAACACGCCCCAGATCGAAATTGCGGAGTAATCGTTGGTGGTTTTGGTTGTGTATGCCGTATCCAGTGACGCAATGATATAATCCATGGGCGGATAGCTTTGCTCTTCCCACAGCTTCCACCATTCGCGCTTGATGACACCGCCACCGGCTGGCTCTGGGCGCTGCTGCAACTGCCCTGCGGACATAAATGGCCCAAGTGAGCGCTCCAGCCCCAAAACTTCCTTCACCCCAAAGCGGTCAGGCCAAAGCAACTCACCGTCTTCAGTGCGTGGATCTTTCCAGCCAATGTTGGTAACAAACGAACGGTCAGGCTCATACTTCATGGGCAGGCACAGGTGCGTCCATTCGCCCACATCTTTTTCAATAACGTGCCCAGTCAAGTCATTTTCGGCTAGTCTCTGCTGAATAATGACATACGCACCAGTCTTGGAATCATTAAGACGGGTGGACATTGTCCCATCCCACCATTCAATCGTGCTTTCGATGTTGGCATCCGAAAATGCCTCAGACGCAGAGTTAGGGTCATCGACCACAATGATCGATCCACCTTCACCGGTCACCGCCGCACCAACGGATGTAATCAGGCGCTCACCGCCCCGGTCATTGGAAAAGCGGGACTTGGTGTTCTGGTCGGAATTAAGCTTAAAGCGCTCACCCCACATGCTCTGATACCATGGCGATTCAATCAACCGCCTACACTTAACGCTGTCACGCAGCACCAACTGGTTGGCATAGGACGCCATAAGGAACTGCACACCCGGCCCTGACGTAGCGGAAGATTCAGGCTGCGCCCATGTCCACGCAGGGAACGCCACAGACGTAATGGTACTCTTACCCATGCGCGGCGGGATGTTAATGATTAGCCGCTTAATGTCGCCATCAACTACAGCCTGCAAATGCTCCGCCACAGCCTCAATTGGCCATCCGTCTTTCCATGTGCTGGCGTCAATGTACTTCCATGCATTGGTCAAAAAATAATACAGGCTTTCTTCACAGTCAGCCCGGTCCAGTTCCATCAACTGGCGCTGTATGTCGATCTTCGAAATATCGAAGTCAAGCATCAGTCATGCTCTTCCCGCAAAGAGATAAACTGCTCAATAATGTCAGCGCAGCATTCCTTGGCATCTTCCCACTGATCAGCCGTCAAGGTGCTGACCTGCCCCTTCATCACGCGAATTAAGAAATGCGGGTCAACACGCATCTTGGGATCAAACGTCATTGCAACCCACTCTACCGGATCAGGCATCGCTAACTTCCTCATATTCACCGTCAATAATATTTGGCTGGGCCTGCGCATTGGGCGCTGCCAACCTTAGGGCCGAATTTAATATATCCCGCAACGCCTCACGCTGGTCAGCATCCAGCAAGCGCGGGTCAACAGTCTGCGTCTTCTGGCTAATCTCCAACGCCTTGCCATCTGCGCCTGTCATCTCAATGCGCTTAATGTCCTTGAAGCTGTCGCCACCCAGACGGCTGAGCAAATAGATCCCAGCCTGTACCGTGCCCTTGTGGTTCTCATCGCGGGCAATGTTGTACAGGTTGGTCTTCACGTCATCCATCAAAAGGCTCAGGCCAGTGTCAAGTTCATTACGGTAATGATTGGTCAGGGCCGTGACACTAATCCCCATCACCTTGGCAATGTTCTCATGGTTCATGCCAAGGCCAACTGCATGCAATACACCCCGGCGGCTTTTGTCCGTTGGTATATGTTCATTGGGGCTTTTGCGCTTTACATTCCCGCCCGGAAGCAATGCGCGGATCGGGGAGACAGTGTAGCGCTTGTCAATGCCGTCAACGTCGGTTGGCTCACCGTCCTGAATAATAAGGCTTTTAGATTTAGACGCCATCGATATGCTCACTAAATTGAATATGCCCCTATCTAATACGAATCGGGCATTTGAGCAAGTATCGCTATTTTGTAAATATACCCCCCACCTTTTATTTTGCGAAGGGGTACCCCCTTACTGGGGCAGGATTGCTTTTGTGCAGGAAAAACAGTCGGTTAACTACCAAGAGAGGGGAAAGGCAGCTAACCGACTGCTATCAACGACGCAAGGAGCAACCAAACGTGTTCCGTATGTATACAGGGACGTGCGTATGTGTGCAAGTGTGTTTGTGGAGGGTATGCCGATTGCTCTGCTTGTAACCCCCCATGGTACCTAAACTATAATAAAAAGGGGTGTACCCCCTACCCTTATTTGACAGATATTCTCTACCTGACGATTAGCTGACTGTCCTTCGGACAGACGTCTGTTTGTTTGTTTGCTTGTTGGATGACTGCCCTACGGGCAGGCGCATGTATGCTGACCAGCCTACGGCTGGCGGGCGCGGGCGCGGGCGCGCTGCCGCACCATAGGCACGACAGCACACGGGCGCGGGGCTTAGCTACCCGTTGCCTTGGCGATGGCAGCGCGGGCGGCTTGCAGTTCGTCGCCATCGAAGCGGATCATGCCGCCACCGACAGGCGATGCCTCGACCAGTGGCAGCAGCGCGGCCAGTAGGTCATGGGCTGCGTCACGCACCAGCCGGTCGGCTGCGCGCTTGGCGTCACGCGCTGCGCGCTCTGCCGCCCTGCGCTGTGCCTCCTGCTCTTCAAAGCCAATGCCATGCTTGACAAGGTGATGCTCATACCGCTTGAGGTAGCGCGCAGCCTGAAGACGCGCAGTGCGTTTCTCTTCATAGAGCTTGCTGCTGTAAGCGACTTTGCCAGTGTCGATGCGAACGATCTCACCGACAAAGGCTTCAAAGCTTCTGCCGCTGAGGCTGAAGGCGTGGGCGTCCCTGAGGCGCACCGTGTATGCTGCGGCGCTCATGCTGCCATGTCCTCCCCATACAGATGGTCAGCGGCTCGACCGTGGTAGAAGTAGTTGGGCTCAGATCCCTCACGCTCGACGCGCACATAGCGGTCAAGGTGGTCTGTCTTGCTGGTGCGCAGCGCGTAGTTCCGTGCGTCTATGAACCAGCGGAAGGCGGCGCGTTCGCGCCACTCCCCTTGGAAGCCAGCGTCCTGCTGGCTTACGATGTAGTGCAGGGTGCTCATGCTGCGATCTCCCCGCCGGTGTAGACGGTGACGTTGACGCCCTCTTCCGGCCAGCGGTAGTCGCTGGTGCGGTATGTGCTGTTGCTCGACTTGCTCAGTGCGCGGGCTGCATAGCCAGCTTCGACGGCGCTAAAGAACTTAGCTACCGTGGCCCATTCGTGGGTGATGGTGCATTTTGCTTCTACTTCTACGTTCATGTCATTTGCTCCTTGTTGACACCCAATCACTAGGGCAAGCTGCCCAGTATGTAAATAGGGAAATATCGATCAATGGCATTTTATTAATCGAATTTTTGCATAAATAAATGTCGATTGTTGTTGACCATGTGGGCGAACCGCCCTACTGATAATGCAGCAACCAAGCAAAAAGGAACTAGTAACATGAATACCACCGACCTCACTATCACCCGTGTAAGCGAAGACACCGGCCCCGACAGCTTCATCGTTAAGGGGAAGCTTGGCAGCGCCTACGTCGAGCGAGGCGACAACGGCCTCTGGTACATCAACCAGCGCATAGGTGGCGACAGCCGCGAGACGCGCACCAACAGGGATGACGCGATGCTGTGGGCCATAACGCTATGCTCCACCGTCTTTGTAAAGGGGAAGGCAGCATGATACACGCAACCATCATCAAGAGCGGCTATGAGCCATTCTACTTCAAGCCCCTGCCGGATCAGTCCATAGTCATCCAAGCGGATGACAAGGCCAGCCTGTTCGCGCTGTTCTTCCGCGAGTACACCAACCGGTACAAGTACTGCAATAGCGTAAGCTACAAGCTTGCAGATCCTGACCTGCATGAAGGCTATGCCGACTGGCTTAGCGACATCAACAACTATGCCGACAACGGCGGAGACATGTCATGACCGACATATTTAAAGTGGTTCGTGACCTGATCGATAGCCGCTCCAACGTCCTGTACGGCAATGCCGTCAACGATGGTGGCGAGTTGTATGGTGATAGCGTCGAAAGCCTCAAGGCCCTTGATGCGCTTGAGCCCTCGTTGCTCGAACTGATCGACGTGTGCTTGGCAAACGGCATTATGTGCAAGGCCCTTGGTGAGGTCATTGAATTGGTCAACGGTGCGCCGGAAGTGGACTGGATCGAATGAACGCAGCGCACATCGCATCCACCCTGTTCTTTGTGGGCGTTCTGTCACTGAGCGTTGCCGCCATTGTGCGGACGCTCAGGGGCAATAATCGCTAATCGCCCCACCCACTTAATCACCACCCATTAATCGATATTATACACGCTAAATATCAAATAGCGGTTTACAAATAGGGCATAATGCCCTACGAACTTCTAACAGCAACCAAATACGATCTTATAAGGAATTATATATGGCTATTAAGTTTGACATTTATCAGGACGTCACCGACCGCATCGTCACAGCGCTTGAAACCGGCGCAGCCCCTTGGCTGAAGCCATGGGCAGATGGCAAGTGCGGCGGCAGCGGCCCACACAACGCAGCATCCGGTCGCGCATATAACGGCATTAATTGGCTGGTCCTGTCCTGCTCTGCTTATGCCGCTGACGGCTGGCTGACATACAAGCAGGCAGCGGAACTTGGCGGTCAGGTCCGTAAGGGCGAAAAGGGCACGTCCATCGTGTTCTGGTCATTCCCCAAGATCCAACAGGATGACGGCACCATGAAGGTCGTACCGTTCGCTAAGGGCTTCACCGTTTTCAACGTGCAGCAGGTCGATGGTCTTGACCCTGCCAAGCTAAAAGGCATGGAGCCCGTTGTCGCAGGCGACACATCGATCAACGCACTGGCAGCGCGTGTCGGCGCAGATGTTCAGCATGGCGGAGCGAAAGCTTACTACACGCCACAGGCAGACTTTATCGGCATGCCAACCGCTGACAGCTTCAGCAGCCAAGAGGCATATGCCGCGACCCTTGCACATGAACTGGTCCACTGGACCGGACACAAGTCACGCTGCGACCGTCAGTTTGGCAAGCGCTTTGGTGATGACGCTTATGCGTTCGAAGAACTGGTCGCAGAGATCGGCAGCGCCTTTGTCTGCGCACAGATGGGCATCCCGTTGGAGGGCTTACAGCACACCAACTATCTGGCATCGTGGCTGAAGGTCCTGAAGGCAGACAAGCGGGCGATCTTTACTGCATCATCGCAGGCAAAGCGTTCATCGGAATTCTTGATCAATCAGGAGGAAATAATCGAAAATATCGCTGCATAATATCATTTGGTGTTTGACATACTAGGGCGACATGCCCTAGTAAAGTCAGGCGGCAGCAAATTACCAACCGCACAAAATTTTATTTTATTTTATTTTATTGGAGATTTGAGATGGCTACACTTTTTTCACGCGCACACAACCTGTGCAACATCGACCAGCTTGGCGAGATCAAGGCGCAGATTGCTGACCTGACATCTGTCGCTGACAAGCTTGCAGCGGAGATCAAGGATCTTGGCGCAGGTGGTCATGATGGCGACCTGTTCACGGCAACCGTCTGCAAGGTCGATGACCGTTATTCGACTGACCCCAAGGCGGTCGAAAAGAAACTGCGCGAGATGCTGGGCGAAAAGGCTTTCGCATCATTCGCAAAGGCAAACCAGAAAAAGACGTCTGGTTATACATCCCTCAAGCTTGCAGCAAGAAAGGCTTAATCATGACCAAGCAATACGCAAAGATCACCATTGAATATATGGATTACCTGATCGACATATCAGACGCACAAGCGTTCCTAAGGATTATGAGCAAGGCTTCGCGCCTTTCGATGAAACACGACAAGCATAAGGACGAATATGTCGTTATGCGTGACGGCGGCGCTAATATTAGCATATCCCTGCCGACACCGGCAGAGGCAAGCGCCCCTGTCTATGACCGAAGCGAGATGGATTAATCCATGCATGTCGTATTAATCTTTGCCGCCTTCCTGCTCCTGATCGGGCTGGTGGGCGGCAACGACACTGACACCGACTGGTGGGATTAATGACCAAAGACGAATACCGCGCCACGCTTGAACGCATGGGGCTCCGTCAGGTGGACGTGTCATGGATAACCGGCGTCACGCACCGCCACGGTCGAAAGTGGGCCAATGGCACTACCCCAATACCCCAGTCTGTTTCCCTTTTACTGACGGCCCTTGAGGAAGGCCGCATTACCCCACGGTGGCTAAAGAAAAAGATCCCGTTGCCACCGCCCTATGCTTCAGGTGACCGTGCCTAAAACGGGATCTCATCGTCTAGGGCGTCCTTACTGGTATCAATATCATTAAGGGCGTCCCCGACACTTCTACGCACCTTGACTATCTCCGCATCCGGAAACGCAGCCTTAGCGGCTCCCAGCAGCCCCTGCCCGTCAAGCAACACCGCGATCTCATCCAACGTATACAGGCAGACGTTCTGACGCCCTTTGCGATAGTCAACGGCATCATCCAACGTCCTGACGATCACATGCACTGTGCCTGACGCCCCAACAACGTCCCATGCGTCCACAGGGAAGCGTTCTAAGCCCATTTCATCCGCCGCCCTATCCAAGGTAGCCCAGCCAGTCAGCATGCGCTTACAATGCATCCTAAGGTCTTCCAGACCCCCATGGTAAATAGCTTGGTTGGTCAGATACCTCTGCCGATCAAACTTATCCCTCAATTCTGGGCCAACCATCAACCGCAACCGGCCAGATCCCCATTTCTTTTCCATACGCTCAACGCACAGCGTCACCTCATCAACCCATGCCTGTCCTGTGACATACATGGCGTAGGTAGCTTGCCATGGTGCGCTGTCACGCCTGCGCTCTTTAGGCAGGATCGTGCGCCATTCATTTTCTTGGCGGTACTTCTTTGTTCCGGCCTTGGCCATAATATCATCCCTTATGTAAAAGTTTCCAACGCCTACCCCTTGTGTAGATCACAGGCGTACCGGCCTCTGGCTTAAGGGTAATCTTGCCATCGACATATGCAGCAACCCTGTCCATCACCCATGCCATCATCTTTGGATGATTTTCATTTAGCAATTGGACATCCACCTTCGGCGCTGCCTTTCCATCAAACACGCCAATCTCAAAAGAATTCTTTTTGGCCGGTTGATCCAGATGCAATCTCAAATTAATCCAGCCGTCCATGCATTTGTCCGGACATATGACCAAATGCCAATTTGCACGTTTGGCCAGCAGCAGGTGCTGTTTCGTCCGCAAATAATTCCGTCTGCCGTATCGCATTCCAATCTCACCAACATCCGGTATTCGTCTTGCCATGTCATTGCTCCTTTCATTTCATTTAACCTGTTTCCCATATTGTCAGCGGATGCATTGACCACGACCAACGGGAGAGCGGATGGGAGCCACAGGCGACCTTCCGCGCTGGGCGAAGCTTCCGCATATGTTCAACAACCCTAAAACCCGCAGCCCATAAGGGTGGATGGCGATTACGCCCACCCTCTGTATACGTTTAGTATCAGGGTACTTCCGCCAATTTACTTCCGCCTACCTCCGCCTAGAGAAAGCTGGAAAGGCGGAAGTAACTACACGTTGCTTTGGTTTACCTCCGCCAACTTACCTCCGCCACTTACCTCCGCCTACCTCCGCCTAGGGAATCCTTGGAAAGCGGAAGTAAGCGGAAGTAGATTTATGCTTACCTCCGCCATTTGGCGGAAGTAGATTTTGCTTACCTCCGCCAACTTTATGATGGCTTATTGATGGTTGCGCGGATCAATTTAGGGGTCTTCTTTTTGTAAATAGCCAACCCCTGCTCTTCCAATTTGGTGATGATCACGGCAGCTTCCTTGAAGGTAAAATCGCCTGCCTGCATCAATGCGACAACTGCTTTTATTTGCATGGTGATTGCTCCAATACCGCCTCAGTCATCTGCCAATACCTCCGGCGCTGGTTGCAAGCCCTCCATGAACTTGGCCCAGACTGCCAAAGCGCCTGTAATAAATGGGCCGTCATCTTGCTCACCGAAACGGATCTGGCGGACAAATTCCGCATTGCCGTGTTTTGTTTGGACATGGTCCGCGACCACGTTTCTAAGTTCTATCAATGTCATTTTCTTTATCCTTTATATGCGTAATAGATGCCCCAATTCCCGGATGGCCCGCTGGATGCCTTGGATCTCTACACCCATGTCATGCAGGCCGTGCGCGTCCTTGGCATGCAAGAACACCTCCGACATTTCCCAGCATACGGCTTCGCGCTTGCGCAGCGCTTCGATACGTTCTTTGATCATGCTACCTCATCCTTTTGATTGACAAACCGGTCATCCGTCTTCCCCGATATATTCCAACACCCACTTCAACGCCTTGATGTCTTTTTTGTATTGCTTGGCATCATCAGGGTGAACGTAACCATATGCTAAGTTGTGCTGCACCGTTTCCAATGTATCCTTTAGCCATGCGCGGACAATGCCATCTAGCTGGTTTACATCTATATCAATCATCATTGGCTTTGCCCCTTTAGATAGTCGGCGCGTTTTACGCCGTCTGCCGTTTGACGTTCGCCATAACTTAGCAGCCATTCAGCTACAGCAGCGCGTTCGATCTCCATGCCCTTACGGATGCCAGCTTCGACAAGGCGCATCCAGATGGTGTGGTCCCAGCCGCCTGAAGCATATATTTGTGCGTCACCGTTATCCTGCTTGCTGGATTGCTCGACGCAGATGGCGCGGGCAGCTTTGGTAATTTGTTCGTCAGTCATTTACTTGCTCCTTATCTAATGCGCGTCACGGTTGTAATGCGCGTCTTCCTATCTAACTTGCACCGGTAACAGCGATCATGCCTGATGCCGCACTGGCTGGTGTTACGGGAAATCCTGCGTGTGTCCGCAGGCGTTGGGGCTGGAAAAGTCTTTGACTCACCAACCGTCATTTCGATCAAACCGTATGTAGATGTCCTTCCAAAAGTCATAAAATCATCCTTAATCATTGTACCAATTTGCGTTTGCTGGTGGTCCGCTTTCATCATAAAGATTGCGCAGCACCTTCAGCCCACGGGTTTTTGTTTTATAGTCTGCCGTGCTGACCTCAATAACCTCATTGATCAGCCACGCTTCAACCATCTTTTCAACCGTTTCAGGCGGAATGCCCCAGCGGCTTGCAATCAATGTGACGGCATATCGACCATCGCGCTTTGCATGGTAATGGTTCGACCATGGGCGCTTGGATGTCCATGCCTCCTGCATGGCGTACAGGATTTCCT